>ENA-OQJU01000013-OQJU01000013.1-human-gut-metagenome-genome-assembly--contig:-NODE-13-length-151431-cov-13.831058_pt1 | contig 151431 bp, 135 predicted proteins | sample MGYA00242608_ERZ504774 | MGnify/ENA primary metagenome ERZ504774 (study PRJEB26092, sample SAMD00036349) | human gut metagenome | host: Homo sapiens | study: EMG produced TPA metagenomics assembly...
CTCTTTAGAGTGCAACCACAAGAGATAGGCCCTTATAGGGCCCGAGCAAACCACCAGTTAAACTGGTGGTTTTGATTTGAAGATGGTCGATGGTCATTCCTGTTTTATGACCATCAGAGAGCGTCGTATTTTTTGGAATAAAACTGTATTTTTGTTGATATATTTAACCCTATGAAATATGGATTATACATCATTTTTTTGACGTATAATCCAATTTTTTTTCTACTTATGATTTAAAAGACAGAATATGTCCTTATCCGTTGCTATAATGAGAGTAAAAGAATCGAAAGAGCTGTCAGTGAATCGCAGATGACCCTTTTATATCGTTTGTTTTTGACATAAAATAAATATTTTTATGATTATTAGCTTAAACTTATGTCATATATGGAACGGAAGCCGGCGCATGCTTTCATATGACGGACATAGGTTCAAAGGAGGAGAGCATAATGGCTAAATACTGTTATAAGTGCGGGGCTGAGATCAAGGATACGGCAAAATTTTGTCCTGCCTGTGGAGCAAACGTAGCGCAGGCGGCGGCTGCAGCGCCAATTCCAAAAGGCGCTTCAACGTCTTCTGCATATACGGAGGATCGAACCCTGGAAGAAATGTTTTTAAAGAAGGACGGACGCTTAAACCGCTTGCGGTACTTAAAGCGTATGCTGGCTGTTTTTGGGGCAAGACTTGCTACTATTGTGATCTTATGGATTATCTTATCCGATTCATGGGGGAATGTATCTGCCGGTGTAGAAGGCTTGATTACGATTGCATCGTTAGCTTATGTATATCCTGAATATTGCCTGACCTTGAGGCGGCTGAAAGACTTAAATATAAAAGATCTGAAAATGGCGCTATGGTTTGTTGGGATTGAAGCCATGTCTATTATTGCGGGAACGATGACCGTGTCGCGAAGATCTGAACGAAAAATGATGTTTTTAGGGATTGCCGCCATCATTATGTTTATTTATATGGTAGTCAAACAGGGGACGAAGGGAACCAATCAATACGGACCGGATCCCTTGGGACTGTCATAATAAAGCTTACCTATAAAGTATAAGGAGATGAACCATATGGGAAAATTTTGTGCAAAATGCGGAACCCCTATTTCAGAAAACGGCAGATTTTGTCCGAATTGTGGGGCCCCGGTTGAACAAGTTCAGGAAACTGCCGTTCAAAAGCCTGCTGCAGTGCCGGTGCAAAGTACACCTGAGCCGGTAAAAAAAGGCAGTATCCGGGAAGATTATTTTTCGATTAAAGGACGGCTCAGCCGCAAAACGTATGCTAAGCGGTTCCTCATTTTAATGGTGATTGGTTTTTGTTTTGCGATGTTAAATGTATTAGAAATAACGGCGCTCATGATCTTAACGGGGTGTGCCGCCATTGTTATTTCGGTGTCTAATCTGATGATGGCTGCGCGGCGGTTCCATGATATTGGTAAATCCGGATTTTATTGTCTTTTATTTCTCCTGCCCGTTGCCAATGTGATTGCTATCTATTACGTGTTTGGCAAAGAGGGGACGCCAGGGCCGAATCAATATGGATCTGTTTCGGTATAAAGTATCGCAGAAGGGAGTGACACCTTATGTATTGTCAGGGATGTGGAAAGGAAATTTCTGATACCGTTAAGTTTTGCCCTTATTGCGGCTTTGCTGCGACATCAGAGTCGGCTGCAGCAGCAGAACCGGCCGCGGCTGCTCCGCAGCCCGCCGCGACGGTAAAGAAAAGTAAATCGAAGAAGATTCGCAATGTCTTGGCGGTTATCGGTGCTTTCATCTTGCTGTTCGTCGGGTACAGCGTCGCCACCTATGATTCCGATGTTGCCATTGTAAAAACCGGTCATTTTACATTCAATCAAACGGTGACCGTTGGCGATGCGTTTGAAAACTTCTTCGCGGATACGGAATGGGAATCGTCGCAGCAGAATGGAGAGCATTTAGTTATTTTTAAAGGAAAATCGAGAAATACAGAAGATGGTGGGACGAATAATTTCCGAGCCGTATTTACCGTAAATCCAGACACGAAAACCTTTCAAGCTAAAAGTGTTTTCATTGATGGGAGAAAGGTCGACGGCATCGACTATTCGATTATGAAACAAATTTGTGATGGGCAGAAAGTCATCCATTATCGAGAAATTTAACATGAGTGAAAAGGGCCGTGATGAAGCCGTACGGCGCTTTTTATTACCGGAGTACCTGTCAGGAGGCGTTCTATATGAGGTTTTGTACAAATTGTGGATCCAAATTGGCTGAAGGGGATGTGTTCTGCACCCATTGCGGCAGTAAAGTTGAGGCATCGATGGGGGCGGCTAAACCGAAATCTCGTCCCACGCCGCCTGCACAGAAAGTGAGGCACTCAAGACCGGTATCAGCTCCGCAGACGGGGGCGGCGGTAACGGCGAAGGGGCCGGAACATACACCGCAGGAAGTCTCGGGCACGGCATCATCGGCTCAGGCTGAATTGCAGAAGGCACGAGACATTTTATTTCCTTCGGGCGCGATTCCCGATTATACGGCGGCGTTGGTGCACTTAATAGAGGCCAAAAAGATGGGGGCTGCGTCACCGGAATTGGATCAACTTATGTTGGCCAATCAATTGTATCGTACCTTGGACATGCTTCAAAAAACGCAGGTCCTGTCTCATCCCGAGTTACTGCAGTTTCCGGAGATGGCGAATATGGCCTCTCCCGATAGTCGTGGAGGCGCTCAACGAGCACAGTCAGATTATTCGCGGAATGCTAAAGACGGTTCAAGTAATCAAGCTGCAAACTATATGAAGGCTGCCGCTGTCGGTGCAGTAACGGGAGCCGTGGCTCAAGCGGCGACGCGGGCGATCATGGGGAATACGGCAGCGGCGTCATCTGGTGCACCGGCACATTATGTACCAGTTACTGATGCGGATATGCTCACCTTGATGAGTGATGGCGGGCTGGGAAGGGGAACTGCAGGTCCTATTACCGATGATTATTCTCCCATTCCAACGGTAGAAGCAGCGGACAATATGACCGATATGCCGTACACGGGTACCGATGCTACGTCGTATGTGACCAGGAACGATGACGATGATTCCGAATCCTATGATGATAGTGACTACGATGACGCTGACAGCAGTGACTATGATTCCGAAGGCGATTACGAAGACAGTGATGATGGCGACAGCAGTGACTATGATTCTGAAGGTGATTACGAAGATAGTGATGATTATGACGACAGCAGTGACGATATCTTCGATGATGATGACGAAAAGTCTTCTATCAGCTTTTTTGACGACGATGATGACGGTGGCAGCTTTTTTGACGATTTGTTCTAAGGATAAGGCGGTCGAACTTTATGGATAAGCTACAGCAACGGCGATTCTCGCGATTTCTGATTTATATTTGTCTGTCTTTGATGATGGTGGTTACGGCAATGGCCCTCGGAGGCTGTGCAGACTCATATGATAAACAGGTCCAAATGGTGCGGAATGGGACCATGGATTTAAATCCGAAGGTGCCCGTAGGGCCGGCTTTCGATCAATTTTTTACGAATGGCAAATGGGAATCCTTTGAGGCTGAGGATAAGTCCCAAGTCGTTGAATTTAATGGAAAGTGCACTTGGGAGGATGAACCGGCGAAGGCTAAAATTCAATTTATTTTACATAACAATAAGTCTTTTGAATTAGGTCACGTTGGAATCAACGGGGTTTCATTGAACCGTTTTGCCAGTTTAGCCGTTGTCGGAAAAGTATTAGACAGTTATCAGCCAAAAAAATGATACACGGAAAGTGTTATCATTTTGGCTTGATGTACTGGAAGGGACTCCCTAAGGTCAGATTTGAAAAAATCTGGCTTTAGGAAGCCTTTTTTATGGAGAAAAAGTCATTCATGGAAAATATAAATAGTCATTTATATACTTAACGTTTTTAAATATATGTGATAAAATTGTATTTAATAGAAGATAATCGTGTAATCATTCTCCAGGCTATGTAGTCTGGAAGAACGGCTGATTCTGGCGCGCCCTCACTTACTTGATATCTATTTTCAATCGGCGGCTCTTTCTCATCGCTGCCGGCGTTCGGATTCGGAGTAAAGGTCGGTTTATTCATGGTGAACTCTCGCTGTGCCGTCGTAGGTGCAGCTTATCTATACATATAGTAATACATTTATTAAAACGAGAGGAGGATCGTATTCGAAACAGGGCGAGTTGTCAACCTAAATGCAGTCATTTTGAAGGGCAGACGGTGTATATTCGTTTACATTGTTCTCGACCAGTCTGAATTCATCGTGTGTTTGGGAAATTCCGCTCCTTTTGAAACGTATGGGCAGGGCGCCTGTACAAAGCGTGATAAAGGGATGGTTTCTTGGTCAATTCGTCGTCTATTTATGCAAAACGCAGGATAACTTTTAATTCAGTTCATACCATTATGATGATATTCCGAACGGGACGGTCCAGCTCAGGATCGTTAGAAGCGAATTTCGGAGTTGTTATCGGCAGGTTGAAACGCTGGAAGCGACAGAAGAACTGATTTTCGACGCCATGCTTTTTGCTTTCTTTCTACAAGTGGGAAGATTTTCGACGATATATCGTCAACCTGATTTGAGCTAACGGTGTCCGTATTGCGAGGATCAATGGCAGGCTGCACGTAAACCTTCCCGTTTACATATAAAAAAATTTGTATAAGGAGCGTTTCAATACTTCGATGAAAAACGACCATGAAATAGCGGACAATATCGTTAAAACCTCCATGCATATCCATGGCTTAGATGGACTGCGGACCTTAGCTATTACGGGGGTCACCTTGTTCCATTTGATGCCGCAGCAGTTCGTCGGCGGATATCTTGGGGTTTCCCTGTTTTTTATACTGACCGGTTATTTGTCAGCCTATACGTGCCAGCGCAACCTGGACCAGAATCGATTCCATATAGCTGCATACTATTGGAAACGAATTAAGCGCCTGTACCCCTTGCTGCTGCTGGTGATCCTTGTCACCATTGGCACCTATTCTTTCTTTGCGCCCAAGGTCATTTCAGCCATTCGTACGGAAATTGTGTCCATCCTGTTGGGCTACAATAATTGGTGGCAAATTGCACAGAATGCAGACTATTTTACCCGCCTGACCAATCAATCGCCCTTTACCCACCTATGGTTTTTGGCCATTGAGCTGCAGTACTATTTGGTATGGCCCGTGTATTTTATTTTTTTTGTCGGGATTTCCCAGGTGTACGGAAAACGAGTCGGCATCGTTGTCACGGCCTTTTTGGGATTTGCGTCGGCCCTTCTCATGCCATTGATGTATCAGCCGGGAATGGATGTTACCCGTCTTTACTATGGAACCGATACCCGTATCTATGCCTTGCTGTTAGGCGCCGCCATGGGGCTGTACCACGATCATTTTAACTTTAACTTTCTCCGACAACCATGGGGAAAGGCCGTTAAATACGGCGTATTTTTCCTGTTGTTGGGCATCACCGTTGCCGGATATTTCCTGATGGATGGCCAATATCCCTTTACCTATCAGGGCGGCATGCTGTTGATGACACTGGTATTTTGCGTGATGCTGGCCTTAACTGTTGATCGGGATTTACAGATTGGGCGAGTCTTTGATAATCCTGTCTTCCGCTGGATTGGAAAGAAAAGCTACGGTATTTTCTTGTGGCAGTACCCGGTTATTTTTTTATTCCAATACATGAAGTGGAATACAGACACGACCTTTTGGGGCATGGAAATCCCTTATGCTGTCCCCATCGTTGAAGTCGCCGTCATTATCTTCCTGGCGGTATGGTCCGATAGTTTGGTGAGCTGCATCTCGACCTTGCCCAAACTGTCCCTGGTACCCCGACGGACGGTCATTTATGTGTTTTCCGTCTTTCTGCTGTCCCTGCCGGGATTCACTATGATGGGTTATGGCTGTAAGGGTATTTATGAATCGGCCGCCTATAAGGCGGCCGATTCCGGCGAATTGAAGGCCGTTTTAGAGAAGAATGCCGAGGCTTTGAATGAACAGCAGACCAGCCAAACGGTCCCTGTTGTTTCGGAGAAAGACATTGACTTACACGGCATTGCCTGCATTGGCGATTTGGTCATGTTGGGCTCGGCTATGGAACTGAAGAAAACCTTGCCGGACTGCTATATTGATGCCAAGGTATCGCGGTATGTCGGTGCCGGGGTCGAGATTGCTGAATCCATGGAGGCTGAAAATCGCCTGGGGAATGTCGTTTTAATCGCCTTAGGGACTAACGGCCCCCTTGACGGTCAGTATGAAGAGCAGACGGAAGCCTTGCTGGAGTACCTTGGCCCTAAACGCCATATTTTCTGGGTCAATGTATATTGTCCCAGCACGGGCTGGCAGGAGAGCAACAATGCTTATTTAAAGAAGATTCAGGCGAAGCACGCTAATGTCACCATTATTGATTGGTACAATTTGATTCAAAAGCATCCTGAGTGGCTGACCGATGATGAGATTCATCCGAATACGGAAGGCACAAAGGAATATGCAAAACTCATTCATCGTACGATAACGGAAACCTTGCAGGCTTCTGTTTGAAACCCGATGACGCAAACGAGGTGTCCCGTGAACCGGCATTCACGAGGCACCTCGTTTTTTATCGACGCCTGCCTTGGATGTGTCTCGTCGATGCTTTTTTGGACACCTTTGGATAGGCTACGCAAGGCGCTTGTTTTTTGGTACAATAAAGATGACAAATTATTACGAGGTGTATTGGAATGGATATAACCTATTACGATATTGGGCTTAATTTATTTACCCGGTCTTTTCCCAATCCGGAAAAGATCATTTCTGATGCCGAAGCCGACGGTATCTGCTGTATCCTGACCGGCTCCGAAGGCAGGGAAAACCGGCTGGTCGATGACTTTGTCCGGCAGCATGAGGTCTTTGGTACGGCCGGCATTCATCCCCACGTGGCCGATGCCGCGACGGACGATGATGTAGCCGAAATCCGGCGTATCGTCACGACCAACCCGAGAATCGTCGCCGTCGGTGAAACCGGGCTTGACTATGACCGCATGTATTCTAAAAAAGAAAACCAGATCTACTTTTTTAAGAAACTGATTGCCCTGGCGGAAGAGTTGGATAAACCGATGTTTCTTCATGAACGCGATGCCGGAGACGATTTTTTAGCCTGTTTTAAAGGCCATGAAGGGGTCTGTCCGAAGTCGGTCGTTCACTGCTATACCGGCGATAAGGAAACGCTGGCCCGCATGCTCGATATGGGCTTTTATATCGGTATTACCGGCTGGATCTGCGATGAACGGCGAGCCGAACCGCTGCGCGAGGCCGTGTCGATATTACCCCTGGATCGGGTTCTCCTTGAGACCGATGCTCCGTATTTGACGCCGCGGGGGTTTCACTTGCCGCGGACGAATGTCCCCAATAATATTACTTATGTTGTCAGTACACTGGCTCAGTATATGGATGTTTCCGTCGAAGCCTTGACGGCGCAGGCCAAGGCTAACACAGAAAAACTGTTTCGCCTGTAAGGCTTGGCCGTTATTTCTCCCTTGTAAGGAGGTATTTTTATGAATATTGTGCAATATACGAAGGCGGCGACCCTTGAAGAAGCGTGGGAACTCAATCAAGTCCGGGGCGCCGTCGTCCTCGGTGGCTGCTGCTGGCTTCGCCTGTCGCCCCAGCGACGCATTGCCCAGGCCATCGACTTGTCGGGTCTTGGTCTCGATACGATAGAAGAAGGGGATGACGCTTTTATCATCGGCGCTATGGTGACCCTTGGTGCCTTTGGCCGTCATGAGGGGCTCGTGACCTATACCCAGGGAGCGGTAAAAGAAGCGACGCGCCACATTGTAGGGACTCAGTTCCGCAACTTGGCGACCATTGGCGGCAGCGTCAGCGGCCGTTTCGGCTTTTCCGATATTTGGACCTTACTTTTAGCCCTCGATGCCGATGTTGAACTGTATAAGGGCGGCCGCATCAGCCTGTTTGATTTTGGCAAGAAGGGGCCGGGAAAAGACATCGTAAGTCATATTATCGTCCCTAAAAAGCGTGGAAACACGGCCTATGCATCCCTTCGCCTCAATGAAACGGATTTTCCCATCATCGCCGTAGCTGTCCACGCCGATGGAAAAGATGTGCGCTGTGCCATCGGTTCCCGTCCGGGAAGGGCGGAAGTCATGAGTATCCCCGTCGATGCGGTCAGGACCCTTGGCTATGAAAAGGCCGGTCAGGAACTTGCCGAAAAGGTAAAGTATGAAACGAATCTGCGCGGTTCTGCTGAATATCGCCATGACATGGCCGTCGTCTTATGCCGGCGCCTGTTGGCTCAAACGATGGGAGATGATGTCTAATGCTGATTACCTATTGGCTTAATGGAAAAAAAGCTTCGGCCGATATCGAACCGGGGATGATGCTGTATGATTTTCTCCGCAGCCAAGGCTGTTATAGTGTAAAATGCGGCTGTGAAACGACGAACTGCGGGCTCTGTACCGTTTGGGTCGATGATCTGCCGGTCTTGTCCTGCGCCGTATTGGCCGTCCGTATCGACGGCTGTCGGGTTACGACCCTCGAAGGCCTCCAAGAGGAAGCCAAAGAATTTGCCTTCTACATGGGCCAGCAAGGCGCCGATCAGTGCGGCTTCTGCAATCCGGGCTTCGTCATGAACGTCTTGTCCATGGTGCGCCGCTTCGACTCACCGACCGAAGACGAGATCAAGGAATTTTTATCGGGCAATCTCTGCCGCTGTACGGGATATATGAGCCATATGAGGGCCATCAAGAAATTTTTTAAAGCCAAGGGGAAGGAGGTCCGGTCCTGATGGAATTTAAATCGATCAATAAGGTCGTGGCCAAAAAGGATTCTCAGGCCTTGGTTACCGGGCAGCCAGTCTATACGGAAGACATCATGCCGAAAGACTGCCTCATCGTCAAAGTCCTGAGGAGTCCCCATGCCAGAGCTATCGTTAAAAAGGTCAATAAGAGTGCCGCTGAGAAGATTCCGGGCATCGTCTGTATCGCAACGGCCGATGACGTCCCCAAGTCTCGGTTTACCATTGCCGGCCAGACCTATCCCGAACCCAGTCCCTATGACCGGCTCATTTTGGATAAACAGATTCGCTTTGTCGGCGATGCCGTTGCCCTCGTAGCCGGAACGAATCAAGAGGCCGTAGATAAGGCCCTGCGGGCCATTCGCGTCGACTATGAGGTCCAGGAACCGCTCCTCGACTTTACGAAAGCCCTGGACAATGACATCGTCGTCCATCCTGAAGACGATTGGAAGCCTTTGGTCGACGTTGGCGGTGACCATAAGCGCAATCTCGTCGCCAAGGCCTGCGACCGCCACGGCGATATCGATGCCGTCCTGGCCTCGTCAGACGTCGTCATCGACCGGACCTATCACACGCGGCAGAACCAGCAGGCGGCCATGGAAACGTTCCGGGCCTATGCCTATAAAGATGCTTTCGGACGGCTGACCATCGTCAGCTCGACCCAGGTTCCCTTCCATGTACGCCGCGTCGTTTCCCATGCTCTTGAAATCCCGAAATCGAAGGTCCGGGTCATCAAACCTCGCATCGGCGGCGGCTTCGGTTCGAAACAGACCGTCGTCATGGAAGTCTATCCGGCTTTCATTGCCTGGCTGACCGGGAAGCCGGCCTATATGGTCTACAGTCGGGAAGAGTCATTGACGGTGTCGACGCCGCGTCATGAATCACAGATCCGGGTCATCCTCGGGGCCACGAAGGACGGCCACATTCGCGGTGTTTACCTCGATTCGCTGTGGAATGCCGGCGCTTATGGCGAACATACGCCGACGACGGTTACCTTGTCGGGCCATAAGTCGATCCCCTTGTATAATGCCGCTGAAGCCTTCCAATTCAGCTATACCTGTGTCTATACCAATACCATTGCTGCCGGCGCTTATCGCGGCTATGGGGCGACGCAGGGCCTCTTTGCTTTGGAGACGGCGGTCAACGAACTCGCTGAGGCCCTCCATATGAGCCCCGTTGCCCTGCGGTTTAAGAATATGGTCCGTCAAAATCAGGTTCTTCCGGCCTATTTTAATGAAACGGCTCTCAGTTGTACCCTCGATAAGTGTTTGGAACGGGTCGTATCCATGTCTGGCTGGGACGATGCGTCGCCGCGAAAAGTCCTGCCCAACGGCCATATTCAATCCGTCGGCATTGCCATTGCCATGCAAGGCTCCAGTGTTTCCAACGTCGACGTCGCCTCGGTTACGATCAAAGTCAATGATGACGGCTTTTATACGCTCCACATCGGGGCCACAGATATGGGGACCGGCTGCGATACGATCTTGGCGCAGATCGCGGCTGAATGCCTCATGTGTTCTGTCGATGACATCGTTACCGACGGCGTCGATACCGATACGTCGCCTTATGACAGCGGGTCCTATGCGTCGTCGACGACGTATTTGACGGGCAATGCCGTCGTCAAGACCTGTGAAAGCCTGATCCGACGGATGAAAGAACTGGCGGCTGTAAAACTGGGACTTTCTGATGCCAATCTGGATGATTTGGAATTTGACGGCAAGGCCATTACCAGCCTTGCGACCGGAAAATCGATTACCGTCCGCGACCTCGGCAACGGGGCCATGTTCATGAATGGCATTGCCCTTGAAGCTACGGAATCCTGTTATTCGCCGACCAGTCCGCCGCCGTATATGGCCGGCGCTGCGACGATTGATGTCGATCCGGAAACGGGGCACATTACCCTTTTGAAATACGACGCCGTCATCGACTGCGGTACGGTCATCAACCCCAGCCTGGCTCGCGTCCAGGCCGAAGGCGGCATCGTCCAGGCCATCGGCATGGCCCTTACAGAAAACGTTCAGTATACGCCGACGGGACGGCTGCAGAATAATTCTTTCATGCAGTACCGCCTGCCGACGCGTCTCGATGTGGGGCCGATCAACGTCGAATTCGAACCGAGCTATGAACCCAACGGTCCTTTCGGTGCCAAGTCCATCGGTGAACTGGTCATCGATTCGCCGTCACCGGCCATTGCCCACGCCGTCTACAATGCAACCGGCGTATGGGTCCGCGACCTTCCCATTACGGCAGAAAAACTCTATCAGGCCATGAAGCAGAAGATGGTCTAATCTTGAATATCCTGAAAGACAAAAAAGAGCGCCCTTCCATGAAGGTATCATGGAAAGGCGCTCTTTGTGATGCTGTAATGTTATTTTTCAAGGGAACTGTTGATGCGGACACCGCTCATGAACGGCATGACCGGTTTGGTGTCTTCCTGAACCGTTTCCCGAATGCCTTCAAAGGTCGTGGTCAACATTAATTTCAGACGGTTCGTCTGGTTGACCGAGCTGGCACTGGGGTCGTAGTCGATGGCGACGATATTCGTTTCCGGGAAGGCCGCTTTCAAGGTCTTGATCATGCCCTTGCCCGTAACGTGGTTGGGCAGGCAGGCCCAAGGCTGGAGGCAGACGATGTTCTTGGCGCCGCGGTGGATGAGGTCGATCATATCCCCCGTGAGGAACCAACCTTCGCCAGCTTCATGACCGAGGGACAAGAACTTCTTGGCTTCGTCGGCAATGTCGTAAATCGACGTGATGGGATCGAAGTGACGGCTCTTGGCCACAGCCTGTTCATAGGGCTTGCGGTACCATTCGAGGAGGCGGACGCCGGTCTTGCTGAACAAGGCGTCTTTCCAGCTTCCGGAGAGGTACTTATGGCGGAACTGGTCGTCGAGGAGGCCGTAGAGGAAGAAGTCGGCCAGGCCGGAGACGATGATTTCACCGCCTTCTTCTTCGATCATGCGGACGATGTGGTTGTTGGCAATGGGGTGGAACTTGACGTAGATTTCACCGACCAGGCCGATGCGCGGTTTCTTTTCTTCACTCATTTCGATGTTGTCGAATTCATGAATGAGGTCGCGAAGGTTGCGCTTAAAGGATGTAAAGTCGGCCTTATGGAGCTGTTCCGTGCATTTTTTCTGCCACTTGTTGAACAAGGCTTCGGCCGTACCTTTGACCTTTTCGTAAGGCCGCGTGCGGTATAAGACCTGTTGCAGGGCGTCGCCGTAAATCATGCCCATGATGAGGCGGTGCCAGAAGCCGAGTCCAGGCTGGAACCCGGGCTGCTTATTCATGCCCTTCATGTTGAGGGACAAGATGGCGACCTGGGACATATTGGCGTCGTTCAAGGCCTTGCGGATCATGCCGATATAGTTCGTGGCCCGGCAGCAGCCGCCGGTCTGGGAAATCATGACCGTCGTATGGTTTAAATCGTATTTGCCTGACTTGAGGGCCGTGAGAATCTGGCCCAGGCTCATGATGGCCGGATAGCAGGCATCGTTGTGGATGTAGGCCAGGCCGGTGTCGATGGCTTCCTGATTCTGATGGGGCAGGAGCTCGACGTGATAGCCTTCGTGTTCGAAGGCCGACATGAGCATGGGGAAGTGGATCGGCGTCATGGAAGGCGCCAGGATGACGTTCTTTTTGGCGTCTTCTTTGGTGAAGATCGTCTTTTCGTAGGAATACGGTTCGAGGGTGTAATCTTCTTTCGGCCGATGATTCATGACGAAGAGGAGCGAGCGCAGGCGGATGCGGATAGCACCGAGGTTCGAGCCTTCGTCGATCTTGAGCAGGGTGTGGATCTTGTGGCCGTGGGCCAGGATATCCTGTACCTGATCGGCGACGATGGCGTCGAGGCCGCAGCCGAAGGAATTGAGTTCTACCAGTTCTAGATTCGGATGCTGGGTGACGTACTGGGCAGCCCGGTAGAGGCGGGAGTGGTACGACCACTGATCGACGACGCGGAGGTTGCCGTCAAAGGTCGACAAGGAGGCAACGCCGTCTTCGGTAAGGACGGCCAGGCCCAGGCTGTTGATCAGTTCCGGGATGCCGTGATTGATTTCCGGGTCGACGTGGTACGGACGGCCGCAGAGGACAATGGCCCGCTGGTCGTTCTTTTTGAGGTCGTCTAAAATCTTTTGGGTCAGGCTGCTGATCTTCTGTTTGTACGCTTCTTCTTCGTCCCAAGCGGCCATGGCTGCCTTTTTGATGTCCCGGTCAGGGAGATTCCAAGCCTTTAATTCTTCGATGAGCCGTTTAGCGATGCGTTTCTTGTCATGGAGAGGCAGGAAGGGGCAGAGGTACGGCGTATTCGTTTCGGCCAGTCGTTCGCCCATGTTGTTGCGGATGACTTCCGGATAACTCATGACCATGGGGCAGTTGAAGGTGTTGTCCTTACTGCCTTCCTGAGGCCCGTTTTGGATGCAGGGATAGAAGATGCGGTCGACGCCCTTTTGAAGGAGGTTTTCGATGTGGCCGTGGACGAGTTTGGCCGGATAGCAGGCCGAATCGGACGGAATCGTGTCCATGGCTTTTTCAAAGAGTCCTTTCGAGGACGGATCGGACAGGACGACGGAGTAGCCGAGTTTGGTAAAGAAGGTAAACCAGAAGGGATAGTCTTCATACATATTGAGGACTCGGGGGATGCCGACGGTGCCGCGCGGTGCATCGACCAGGGGTTTATAGCCGAAGAGGAGATTGTATTTTATCTTATACATATTCGGCAACGGCTTCTTGCGGGCTGTCGTCGAACCGGCAGCGCCTCGTTCGCAGCGGTTGCCCGTAATGAAGGAACGGCCGTCGTTGAAGGTGTTGACCGTGAGCAGGCAGTTGTTGGTGCAGAGGCCGCAGTGGCGGATCGACGTCGTGATATTCAGTTCCTGCAGGGCTTTTTCGTCGACGATGGTCGATACGGTATGGTCCTGATGGTAAGCCGTACGGCAGATGATACCCATGCCAAAGGCGCCCATGAGTCCTGAAATTGAAGGACGGATGACCTGGCGGCCCAGGAGCTTTTCAAAAGCCCGGAGAACGGCGTCGTTGTAAAAAGTACCGCCTTGGACGACGATGTGCTTGCCAAGTTTTGCAGGGTCTTTAACTTTGATAACTTTATAAAGGGCATTTTTAATGACCGAGTAAGACAGGCCGGCAGAGATATCGGCTAAGGTAGCGCCTTCTTTTTGTGCTTGTTTGACTTTGGAATTCATGAACACCGTGCAGCGGGAGCCGAGGTCGATGGGGCTCTTGGCCAGAAGCGCTGCTTCAGAAAACTCCTGAATGGACATCTTCAGCGATTTGGCAAAGGTGTCGAGGAAGGAGCCGCAGCCCGATGAGCAGGCTTCATTGAGCAGGATGTCTTCGATGTGGCCGTCTTTGATGCGGCTGCACTTCATATCCTGACCGCCGATGTCGAGGAGAAAATCGACGTCCGGGCAAAAATGGGAAGCAGCCTGATAGTGGGCGATCGTTTCGACTTCACCGAGGTCGAGGTGCAGCGCTTCTTTGAGCAGGGCTTCGCCGTACCCGGTAATGCCGGCTTTGGCGATGAAGGCGCCCTTCGGAAGGCGGGCATAGACGTCGGCGACGATCTTTTTCGCAGCTGTCAAAGGACTTCCTTCGTTATTCTGATAGTGCGAATAGAGAATCTTCATGTCTTCGCTCAAGACGACGGCCTTGATCGTCGTCGAACCGGCATCGATGCCGAGATAGCAAGGGCCGCTGTAGCTGTTCATATCGCCGTGGGGAACCGTATGCTGACGGTGGCGGTCCTGGAATTCGTCCAGTTCTTCCTGGCTGTCAAAGAGGGGCGCTACCCGGTCCGACTTGGCCAGTGTCGATTCGTCGACGTTCTTCAGCTGGCCCATGAGGTTCATGAAGGATACAGGCTTGGTATCCATGCTTCCCAGGGCCGCGCCAATAGCGACGTAGACTTGGGCATTTTCCGGAGCAATGACCTTGTCCGGCGTCAAGTGAAGGGTCTTGGCGAACTGTTCGCGAAGCTGGGACAAGTAGGTCAAAGGACCGCCGAGGAAGCAAACCGTGCCCTTGATGGGGCGGCCGCAGGCCAGGCCGGTGATGGTCTGGAATACAATCGATTGGAACACCGAGGCGGCGACATTTTCTTTGCTGGCCCCTTCATTTAAGAGTGCCTGGATATCCGTTTTCGCAAAGACGCCGCAGCGGGCTGCAATAGGATAGATCGTATCGGACTTTTTGGCCAGTTCATTCAAGCCGCTGGCTTCGGTGTCGAGGAGGGTTGCCATCTGATCGATGAAGGCCCCCGTTCCGCCGGCGCAGTTGCCGTTCATGCGGTGCTCATTGCCACCGGTGAGGTAGGTGATTTTGGCATCTTCACCGCCCAGTTCGATGATGACATCGGACTGTGGGTAGTATGTTCGAACGGCTTTGGTGCCGGCGATGACTTCCTGCAGGAATGGGATGTGCAGATAGTCGGCCAGGGCAATACCGCCGGATCCGGTGATAGCCATGGTGATCTGACGGTCGCCAAAGATTTCGTAGGCGTTTTGGAGTAAATCCCAAACTTTTTGGCGTATATCCGTATAGTGGCGGACATAGCATGCGTGCAGGCATTGTTTGGCATGGTTGAGGACGGCTATTTTTACTGTCGTCGAACCGATGTCAATGCCGATGTGTAAGAGATTCTTCATGTTTTGTCACCCTATCGGTTTATAAACCGACTCTTTCTTTAAAAAATTTTATCTATAATGAAGACTATATATAAAAAGTCTACTTTATATTGTACCATAATCCCTTTATTCTGTAAGGGGGTGATATAAAGGATTTTTTATACTAAGAAGAAATAGATATCTTTTGGGAAGTGCAAAATGAACTGCGACAAATAATGTTAAATATGCTAAAATGAAGTCATTATCAGAATATAATAAGAACAGGCGATTATCAAGGAGTATACTATGAAAAAATTTATAACAGAACACCAGTCTTCGCACCTGGATCTGACGACGGAAGTCTCGGATATCCTGTATCGAGGCCATTCCGATTTTCAGGATATCGTCGTTGCCGATTCTAAGGAATTTGGCCGCATGCTGGTCTTGGATGGCGTCTTCCAGACGTCTATTAAAGATGAATTCATGTACCATGAAAGCATCGTCCATATCCCTATGTTCCTTCATCCCAATCCCAAACGGGTCCTCATCATCGGCGGCGGTGACGGCGGATCGGCCCGGGAAGCCGTCCGTCATCCTGAAGTCGAATCAGTGGCCATGGTCGATATCGATGGCAAAGTCATCGAATTATCGAAGCAATATTTCCCTGAAATTTCCAAGGCCATGCTGGAAGACAATCCGAAATTGACCGTCACTGTCGGCGACGGCATCGCCTTCATGCGGCAAGCCGAAAATTACTACGACGTCATCATCGTCGACTGCTCCGACCCGGTCGGTCCTGGAGAAGGCCTTTTCACCTACGACTTTTATAAAGACACCTTTAAGGCCTTGAAAGACGACGGGATTTTTGTCCAGCAGACGGAATCGCCCTTTATGCATGGCAAGTTGGTAAAAGACGTCTTCGACTGCGTGTCGGATATTTTCCCCATTGCCCGTCTGTATACGGCTTTCATTCCCCTCTATCCGTCGGGGATGCACTGCTTTACGATGGGGTCTAAAAAATACGATCCCCTGCAGTGGACGCCGAATCGCAAGCGTACCTTCCCGACGCGCTACTATAATGAAGGTATTCAGCAGAGCGCCTTTGTCCTGCCGAACTTCGTAAAGGATCTGCTGTACGGCAAGGCTGACCGCTAATCGGCTTTGTTCTCAGGCTATGCATTTCCGGTCTGCCATCTTTTGTGATTAAATGTAAAAAATACTTGACTTTGTCTTTGACTCATGGTAAGATTATCTACGTTGACGACGCTGATTCGGCGCCGTTACGGCAGATAATCTTATATGGCGGGTATGGTGAAGTGGTTAACACGGCGGATTGTGGCTCCGTTATGCTAGGGTTCGAATCCCTATACTCGCCCCATAGGGGTATAGCCAAGTGGTAAGGCACCGGACTTTGACTCCGCTATGCGCTGGTTCGAATCCAGCTACCCCTGCCAGCCATGATTCATTAGCTCAGCTGGTAGAGCACCTGACTTTTAATCAGGGTGTCCCGAGTTCGAATCTCGGATGGATCACCAAAAAAGGCGTCGCACATCGTGCGGCGCCTTTTGTTTGTCTGCGAGGCCGTTGACAGGATTCAAGAGATGCAAAAAGCAGGACTGCAGTAGCAGTCCTGCTTTTTTGTACTTCCGTTTCTTATAAGAAGAATACGAAGGTGTTGATGATGAATAACGGAATGAGGATGGCAATGGACCAGCCCATGTAGCCAAAGAAGCTCGGCATTTTAATCTTATTTTCTTCAGCAATGGATTTTACCATGAAGTTCGGGGCATTGCCGATGTAGGTATTGGCACCCATGAAAACGGCACCGGCCGAGATGGCTTCCAACATGATTTGAGAAACCGTGCCGACGGAGGTTACGATGCCTTCGGTAGCGCCGAGAGCGCCGGCTGTCTGCAGGAATACCAGGTACGTCGGCGTATTGTCCAGGAAGGACGACAGGGCGCCGGTAGCCCAGAACATCTGCCAGGGATCGTTCATTCCCAGTTCAGCCCCATGGGCTTTGAGCAGGATCAGGGCAGGAATCATGGTGACGAAGATACCGATAAAGAGTTTAGCGACTTCGATGATAGGAGCATACGTAAATTCGTTGAGGTCTCGCGTCGATTTTTTCGTCGTCTTAATGGAGAAGAAGGCAGCGGCTAAGATGATGATAATTTCAGCCAGGGTTGCGTAGGGGAATACGATTTCATCGTAAATATGGATGCCGGCACCGTTAGCAAAGAAGGGGTGCATTTCCGGAAGGAGACCGTTGGCCAGAACGCCGATGATGATCATGGCGATAAAGATCAGATTATGAGCCCCTTCGAGGCGGATCGGTTCTTTACTGCCGGCGGCCATCGCGTCATGAGGCGAGCGGCCTTCTTTTATTTCCTTATTATAAAAATGCTTGTCCATTACGGCGAAGATGGCGAACATGATGACCAGGTTCAGGAGCAGGATCGGCAGGAGATGGAAGGTCCACGTAAAGGGAACGCCGCGCTGGAAGCCCATGAACAGCGGAGGATCGCCCAGGGGTGTCAGGCAGCCGCCCATGTTGGCGACGAGGAAGATAAAGAAGACCATGAGGTGGACTTTATTCTTGCGCCAGGCGTTGGCACGGATCATGGGACGGATGAGCAGCATGGCAGCACCGGTCGTGCCGATCCAGCTGGCAAGGGCTGTACCGATGAATAACAGCAGACAGTTGACCTTCGTCGTTCCAGCCAGGGTGCCGCGGACGGCGATGCCGCCGGCGACGACGAACAGCCCCAGGAGGAGAACGATGAAGGGGATGTAGTCAAGGAGGACCGATTCCAAAAGGCGGAACCATGACTCACCGATGCCATAAGCAACTGCAAAGGGAATAAGGAATAATAAAGACCAGGCAAATGCCACGCCAAGCATGTGTTTTTCCCACCACTCCGGCCGGACGAGGGGGACGATGGCGATGGATAGGAGCATCCCGGCAAAAGGAATGATGCTCCATACGGGTAAGGTCGCGCTTACGAGTTCGTGTGTCATAAAAACCACCTTTCTTAATCGTTACAAAAAAGTAAATTTATGTATGCTATAATTAACATTATATCATAAGAAAATGAAAGTTTATACTCTATTTTTACATTTTACACTGTCATTTAGGCTGAATTATTACTGGACTTTTAAATGTAAAGCGTTTTTTTCTAAATAATTTTTTTGCCAGGCAGGAATCTGCCGAGGGAGTGACGAATATATACTTAACGACAAGGCATTATAAGGAGGGATTCATATGAAGCAATATAATAACATCATCGTTCCGACCGACGGTTCGGTCAACTCGAAACGAGCTTTGGAACATGCCGTCGTCATTGCATCATCTTTGGGCGCTATGATTACGCTGGTCTATGTTGCCAACATTGTCTCGGTCATCTCTAACTTTGACCAGATTCCTAACGCCAGCGGTTATGTAACCGAACAGGTAGCACTGGACATGGAAGAAGAAGGGAAGGGCATCCTCGATGAGTTTGCCAAGGCCATTCCTCAAAACATCGAAGTCAAGAGCGTCTTTGAAGTCGGCTCGCCGGGTCCTGCCGTTCTGTCCGTAGCTAAGAAGTACAATGCCGATTTGATCGTCATGGGCAGCCGCGGTCTCGGACCGCTGAAAGGCTTATTCATGGGTTCAGTTAGTAGTTATGTCGTCACTCATTCGGTCTGCCCCGTATTAATCGTAAAATAAACGGTGACGCAATGCCTTACTGGCCTTGTCTTGCCGCAGGCTGGCTAAAGGGCTTACTGGGATATTTTCTTATTCCGGGAGGCCCTTTTTTTCGTGTTTTCAGGCGGGTGACCGGCAGGCTGCCTGGAATTTCGGAGGGAATTTTATTCTTCTTGGAATATGTAAAAATTTGGTAGTTGCCATAGGGAAAAGAGTAAATTTGTGATATACTGAATAGACAGGTGTGCTTTTGGGCCTGCCTGGAATATCACATTACCAACGGTCCCGGAGTGCCTCGTTCCGGGATGGGCGCCTGGGAGGCAAGTATGAGACGAAATACCAATGAATGGCTGGACCACAAGGTCGCTGACTGGGTTTCTAAAGGATGGATCACGGAAGAAGCCCGTGAAAAAATACGAAAATCTTACGGCAGGGATGAACAAAGGACTTCTCTTTTGGCACCCCTGCCTTTATATGCGTTTTTATCGGCACTGGGATTTGCTGCCGTCGTCATGGCCGTCATCTGGGGACTTTCCCAATTATGGTACTATGTATCGGTTCCGGCACGCATGACCTTAGCCTGCGTGCTGCTGCTGGTGACTCAGGCCGGCGTAGGCCTGGCTATGTTCCAGAAAAGGCAGGGATCGGTGGCAGCCGAAGGGATTGCCCTCATCCATTGTCTGGGGATTTTTGTCGTCCTGGCTATGGCGGAACAGACGTTTTATATCGGCTGGGATGTGACGTCCTACGTCATTGCCTGTGCCATTCTTTGCCTGCCTGTCGTCTATTTTTTGTGCTCGGTGGCAGCCCTCGTCGTGTACGACTTGTCGCTCCTTTATTGGACGGCTTCCGGAGGTCCTTTGAATACCTTTGGGGGAACGGGCCTATTGTGGCTGCTCCTCCTTTTGGCCGTGCCTTTCTATAACACCTTGATTAACCTTCGGGATGAACGGCGGCTGGCTGTTTTTTCGTGGGTCATGACGGTCACCGTTTTCATTGCCTTCGGATTAGCCGCACGGACGACGGAATACATTCCCTTCCTGCTGCTCGGCAGCTTGGCCGTTACGATCATGATGGTCGGGTATTCCATTGACATCCACCAGTCTTGGGGCGTTCCCTTCCGCTGGTTCGGGAGATTTGCGGCAGTAGGCTCGCTCCTCATTTCCTGCCTGCCCTTTGCCTGGGATGGGATTGCCCAGGTCCAGAATTTCCATTGGACGACCGATTTGGTGACGGTCCTCCTCTTTATCCTTATGGCCGGCATGATGGCCAAAACGGTGAAGAAACGGTTGTGGGGCCCGGCCCTCTATCTGGTCATCCCCGTTATCCTGGCTTTTGAGACGATCCTCGTTCGATCGGCTCTTTATTCCTCGATTCCCTTGATTCTTTCGTCCCTGTATATCGTCGTCATCGGTGTCTATGAAACGGCACAGGGGTTTAAGCCTGATCACCAGGCTCATCTTAGATTTGGCATCGTCATTTTTATCAGCTTAGTCCTGGCCTTCGTGTTCGGCACGCATTTTTCGCCGCTGGCTCCGATTTTGGCCATTATCGTCTTGGCCTTGATCATCTTCCAGTTCCGGCGGATGCAGAAAGATAAAAAAACGGCAGCCCAGCGAGCTTCGCGACGGGCAAGACTTCATCATTCAACGGCCCGCGTCCGCAATGATGACGCCGTAGTCGCTGAAGAAAAGGCGCCTGAAGAAGAGCTGCCCGTTTGGTATTCACCGGAGGAAACGGAAAAGGACGAAATGGTGGAAGCTTGGATGAAAGACGTTCGTATTCCGTCGCTGGCTGAAATGGGGCTGGACGAATCGGGACTTTCGACGTCGTCTGAGGCTGATTCGGCTAAGTCCAGCTCCGTACCGACAGCAACCGCGGATTCACCGATGGTATTTACCCTGTCCGTCCCGGCTGATGATACGGGACATGACGCCGTGCCGCCGCGGCAGGTTGTCCGTGAAACGACGGAAGCCGTACCCCAACAGATGGCCCTTCCTCAGGAAAAGGCAAAAGAAAAGTCGCCGGCCGTCACGGAGTCGCCGTGGAGTCATATGAAACCGGAACCGAAACGCAAAAAACACTTTACCCAGTCACCATGGTCCCATCAAGGAGGCAAGTCGGAATGAAAATTTCACCGCCTTTGCAGGGCATACATCTTTCTTTTTCGCCGGAAGGCCGCCATCGCTGGATGGTCTTCGGGCTGGTCGTCTTGATTCAGTTTGCCGCCCTGGCCTATGTCGGCTGGCGCTGGCATAATATTTCTGTCGATGGGATTCCCTATCAGTGGCGTGCTGTGCCGCGGTTGGAAATTTCTACGTTTGGGACCGACTATGTTCGCGTCGTCTTCCCGGAAGATACGACGCAGTGGCTCGATGAAACGCCGCCTGAAGTCGGTCAACAGATTTATGTCGCCATCTCACGCGATGCATCGGGGCTCATGAAAGTGGAAGGGGCGTCGGCTTCTAAGCCCGATTCCGGCAGCGATTATATGCGGGCTGAGGTCGTCTCTTATGAAGATGGCCGCGTTCAGTTCCAGGTCGGATTTGACCGCTACCGCCTGTCGCCGGAAATGGCCGACGGCATCTACAGCCTTCGCACCGATGACAGTATTATCGCCAGCATCCGCATCAAGCGGGGAGAAGGCGTCATCGAAGGGATTTTTGTCAACGGCGTTCCCTTAGAACAGCTCAGCAATGCGGCTGTTATGGATAAAGCGCGGGCCGACAAGGCCGGACGCTCCCTGTTTGACAAGCCGCATCTCGTCGATTCCGGAATGGTACCGCCAAAAGAAGAATGACAGAAAGCGAGGAGTTTATGAGAGGGTATTCAAAGATTGCCAGACTAGCTATGAGCGTTATGCTGTTGGCTGCGTTCTTCCTTTTATCAGGGTTTCGGGCGCAGACCATCATTCATGACGATGGCAGTGAAACGCAGGACGTTTTGAAAGTATCGGCTACGGCAGAGGGGCAGCAGAGCCTGAAGGCCGATGCCGACGAGTTCCAAAAGCGCAATTATACCATTATGGATTATAGTAATGATAACGGCGAAGGCTTTCGGGCCATGAAGACCATTACCAATGATGGCGCTAGCCGCAGTTCCGTCGACCACATCGTCCATAAGACGCATGATGGTCTGTTTGCATCGACCTATTATATCAATTATAATTTCGATGCCAACAGCATTCAAAACCTTCGTCTGGGAGCGGCCATGCCGGAAAACGGCGTTGACCTAGAATACATGGTTTCTTTCCCGTCGGGAACGCAGGTCGTCAGCAACAGCACCAAGGCCGACGATCAGGCCAGTACCTATTTGTGGCAGCTGTCCGATTCGAATCCTTCGACGATAAGCCTGCAGGCGACGGTGTGGCATAAGCTCTTTATCTACATGGCCTTGTTCTTAATCGGACTGATCTTAATCATTGTCCTCATTATGGAACATCGCCGCAAAAGCGTCATCAGCTGGAAGCGGGCAGCCCAGATGCGCCGGTTTGAAATGATGCTCTTATGTGTCCCCATCGTCATCTTGGGATATATGGGCTATGAATATTATGTCGGTACCCACGTTACGACGGCGTCCCTCGATAAGGTGGCCGAACAGCAGCAGGAAGAACTGCTGGAAAATCGTGAAGAAGACCGCAAGATGCAGGAAGCCGACGCTCGGAAACAGCGCAGCGGGGAATTGGCAGCGGCCCGCATTCGCAGCAAGGCCAATGAGATCTCCAACGAACTTCGCAGCTTAAAACAGCAGTACCGCAACGGGGCTGTCAGCGGCAGTTCGGCTCGTTCGCAGGCCCAGAGCTTAGCTCAACAGGCGCGGGATATGCTCAGTGGCAATAACGATTTGTCCCAGGCTGAACGGGAAGTACTGGAACAACTTATCAATAGTGTCGTATCGGACGCCGAATCGATCGGTGACTCCGCACCGGCACCGAGTCGGAGTACGACGAGGGAACGGCAGCGCAGCGATGCGTCTGAATCGGAAACAAAGAGCCGCAGCGAATCCCAGCGCGATGAAAAAGAATCGGATAGTGATACTCGCTCCGATAGTTCGAAGAGCCGCACATCTTCTGGACGTGAATCGTCTTCTGACAGCGATGCTGCCCAGTCGTCGGATAGAACTAATAAAGAATAGATATCTTTTGGTAAGTTTTTTCATTTAAAGTGTTTCCTATTTATCGAAAAGATGGTATGATAGAAACGTGATAATTGACATTACAGCATAGCTGTGCTGCTACTATTTAAGGAGGTTATACATATATGCATTGTGTAGAAGAAATTAAAAACGGTATCTATTGGGTGGGATGCAACGATTTCCGGACGGAATTGTTTGAACGGATCTTCCCCCTTCCTCAGGGTGTTACTTATAATACCTATTTCTTCGATGATGAAAAGACGTGCCTCATCGATGCCATGGATAAATCGTGCCGTGACGAATTTCTTGAAGATGTAGAATACTTGCTCAAAGGCCGCAAACTGGACTACTTCGTTATCCAGCACATGGAACCGGATCATGCCAGCTCGGCCCTGGCCCTGCTTGAAAAATACCCGGAAGCCAAGATCGTCGGCCAGCCGTCTACCTTTAAGCTTTTTGAACAGTTCTTCCGCCATCCCATGCCGGATCGCTACATGACCGTTAATGAAGGCGATCAGCTGAAATTGGGCAAGCACACCCTGCAGTTCATCAAAGCCCCCATGGTTCACTGGCCGGAAGTCATCATGACCTATGATGTAACGGATCACGTCCTGTTCAGTGCCGATGCCTTTGGTCACTTCGGTACCGTCGGCAACGTCTTTGCCGATCAGGCTGATTTTGAAGAAAATTACCTTGATGAAGCTCGCCGCTACTATGTCAATATCGTCGGAAAATATGGCCCGCAGGTCATGAACGTCCTTAAAAAAGCGTCCAAGCTCCCCATCGATGTCATTTGCCCGCTCCACGGCTTTGTCTTCCGTACGCCGGAAACGATTAAATATATCGTCGACAAACACCTGCATTGGGCTCAGTATGTACCGGAAAAGAAAGGCGTCGTCATCGCATTTTCTTCCATTTACGGCAATACGGAACGAGCTGCCTGCGTCCTAGCTAATAAATTGAGCCGCCGCGGTGTCCGCGATATCCGCATGTACGACGTTGCCAAAGTCCATCCGTCGTTCGTTACGGCTAAGGCTTGGGAATACAGCCACTTGATCTTGGCTGCGCCGACGTACAACTTGAACCTCTTCCTGCCCATGGAAAACTTCCTCCACGACTTGAAGACCCTCATGTTCCAGAAGCGTACCATCGGAATCGTTGCCTGCCACAGCTGGGCTTCGGCTGCGTATAAGACCATGGCCGATTACGTAGAAAATGAATTTAAATGCTGCGAAATCCTCGAACCGACGATGGATCTGAAGTCGTCGCTTCGTGACGATCAGGAATGCCTGATGGATGAATTAGCCGATAAAATGGCAGAAAGCATCGAACAGTATCCCGATCCGAACACCTTGATCTAACGGTCGATACATGAACTGCCTTCATGAAACAACGCTTTTGAGTCGATGTTTGACTCAAGCAGCTGTCCTTTTCGTGGGGGCAGCTTTTTTTCTTTGTCGATGCGAACATTTTTTCGAAAAATGGCGTCATCCGCCTTTTAGGACGGCAGTCCGATGTGGTATAATGGAAAAAATACGATAGGAGGTGGTACGATGATCATTCGTGACGACAGTGCCAAGAGCGGCGACAAGCACGAACAGGACAAGGCCCGCAGCAATGGGGAAGAACTCAAGATTGATTTGGGCCGGGACTTAACCGAAGATGAACAGAAGATATTTGAAAAACTGCGAGAAGGTTTGAATTTATAAGGGACAAGGGACTGCTTGAGAAAGCCCAGGCTTTCGTCGGGCAGTCTCTTTTAAACCTATAAAGGCTTTGCGGCTGCATAGGGAGGCGATGGAATCGTGGATTGGGAACGAATCGAACAAAAATTACATATCTTGAGCGACGCGGCAAAATATGACGTGTCCTGTTCATCGAGCGGCAGCCGTCGGGCCAATACCACAGGCGGCATTGGAAATGCGGTGGCCTGCGGGATTTGTCATACCTGGTCAGCCGACGGACGGTGTGTATCCCTTTTAAAAATCCTCATGACCAATCACTGTATCTATAACTGTGCCTACTGCGTCAACGCCGTAAGCCGCGAAGTCAAACGAGCCATCTTGACGCCGGAAGAAATTGCCGACGTGACCATTGCTTTTTACCGGCGCAACTATATCGAAGGGCTGTTTCTAAGCTCCGGTGTCTATCGCTCGCCGGACTATACGACGGAACTTTTGATCCGGACGGCGCGGATTTTACGGGAAGAAAAGAAGTTTAACGGCTACATCCATATGAAGGGCATTCCCGGGACGAATGCCACCTTGATCCGCCAACTCGGCCGTTACGTCGACCGCCTGAGCGTCAATATCGAACTGCCGTCGTCGTCGAGCCTGAAACTCTTGGCACCGCAGAAGACCAAGGAGAACATCCTCGTGCCCATGGGCCATATCCGCGATGGCATCGATCAGTGGCATGATGAAAAGAAACGCTATAAGAAGGCACCTTCCTTTGTGCCGGCCGGACAGACGACACAGCTCATCGTCGGGGCGACGCCCGACAGTGACCGGACGATTTTGCGCCTTAGCCAGGCCCTTTATGACAAGGTCGATATGAAGCGCGTCTATTACTCGGCCTATGTGCCGGCCGTGACTGGATCGAACCTGCCGGCCATCGTAAAGCCGCCCCTCCTGCGAGAACACCGCCTGTATCAGGCCGACTGGCTGATGCGGTTTTACCAGTTTAACGTCGAAGAAATCCTGACTGATGACGTCCCGAATTTCGATTTGGACCTCGATCCCAAGGCCTGCTGGGCCCTGCGCCATCCTGAAGTTTTTCCCCTTGAAGTCAACCGGGCTTCGTATCACGACCTGCTGCGCGTCCCCGGCATCGGCGTCCTGTCAGCCCGCCGCATCTGCGCTGCCCGCCGTCAGGCCTTCCTGTCTTATGACAGCCTGAAAAGGCTCGGCGTCGTATTGAAAAGGGCCCGGTATTTCATTACCTGTAAGGGGAAATACTACGGCCTTTCGACGGATCCGGCCTATGTCCGGCGGATGCTCTTATCGGGGCAGAAGCAGCCTTCGGCCTATGAGCCTATGAGTTTATTTTAGAGGCAAAGCTATGATTTATACTTACGATGGAAGTTTTTTCGGATACCTGTCGGCCGTCTTTGACGCCTGGCATGATGGCCTCGGCCAGGTGGAAGATATCTGTTTAGAAAGGGATGCGGCATCGCTTTTTTCAGCGCCGCATTTCGTTGCGACCGACGACAGCAAGGCCCGGCGCATCCTCGATGCACTCCTCATGCAGTGTGGTCCGAAGGCCTGCCACTATTTTTACTACGCCTTTTTGTCGGAGCCGAAACGAGGCGGGCTTACCTTACTGGGGTATTTGAGAAAGGCCTTTTATTATAAGCTGGCCTTCCTCGACCACCGCAGCGAGGCCGATATTTGGACGGTATGCCAATGGGCGAGAAAGACCGGCAACGAGCGCCATAAATTGCTGGGCCTGGCCCGTTTTCAGGAACTGTCGGACGGCATGCTGTACTGCCGGCTGAAGCCGACGTGCTGCGTCGTGCCGGTCATGGTCCCGCACTTTGTCCGCCGCCTTCCCGGCGAACGCTGGGTCCTCCATGACATAAGGCGGGGCTTTGGCGTTTACTACGATCGGGAAAAACCGATCATGGTTACCATTCCCGACGTACAGGCTGGGCCGGAATTGTCGGCCGATGAGCTGGCTATTGAACGGGCCTGGCAGAATTATTACCGTACGATTGCCATCCCGTCGCGGAAAAATGAGGCCCTGCGCCGCAGTTTTATGCCTAAAAAATATTGGCCCACACTCATTGAAATGAAGTGAAAAAAAGTATTTCTTTTTCCCGGCACTTGTTATATAATAGTAACATTGGATTGGTGATAGGAAAGGTGGAATACATTGAAACCTGTCTTAGTAAGTGTACAGAGTATCCAACGCGACCCGGAAGGGCAAGAGCTGAAAATAGAGCTCGTTTCCGAAGGCAAGTATTACGTTAAAGACGGTACCCAGTATATCGTCTACGAAGAAAGCGAATTGACGGAAATGAAAGGCGTTACGACGGTCATTAAGGTCTTACCCGGAGGGTCCGTCTTATTGTTGCGTCTAGGGAAACTTCGCCAGCGTCAGGAATTTCATAAGGGAAAGGTAACCTATTCCCAGTATGAAACACCGGTTGGCACTTTTGACGTGAAGATGAAAACCTATGAGTGCCGTGCCGATCTTCAGGATGGAATCGGCACGATTTACTTGGGCTATGACGTCCATATTGAAGAAATCAGTTCCATGTATACTCAATTAACCATAACTGTGCAGGAGGATAAAGCGTAATGGAAATGAAGGATTTATTGAAGCAGGGGATTACGGAAGCCTTGAAGAAGGCTATGGATAAAGGGACGCTCCCGGCCGGTGACTATCCTGATGTCGCCTTAGAAGTGCCGCCGCAGAAAGAATTCGGCGATTTTGCCAGCAATATCGCCATGCAGTCGGCCCGCGTCGCCCATAAAGCCCCGAAACTCATTGCCCAGGCCATTGTCGATGAAATGGATTATCCCTGGCTGGAACGGGCTGAAATCGCCGGAGCCGGCTTCATAAACTTCTTTCTGAAGAACGACGTCATTTACGATACGCTGAAACAAATCCTGGCCGCCGGTGATGCCTATGGGAAGGCTCCGCTGCGCGAAGACGATTCGGTTCAGGTCGAGTATGTCAGTGCCAATCCGACGGGCCCGCTTCACGTCGGTCATGGCCGCGGCGCCGCCTACGGCAGCACCCTGGTCAATCTCCTGCGGGCCGCCGGCTATAACGTCCAGGCAGAATACTATATCAACGATGCCGGCAACCAGATGAATAATTTGGCGGCTTCGGTCAATGCTCGGTACTTGGAACTTTTGGGCCGGCCATCTGAAATTCCGGAAAACGGCTATCATGGCCACGACATCATCGAAACGGCTCAGGCCATCATCGATCAGGATGGCGATAAGTACCTTGACATGCCGGAAGAAGAACGGCTTACCCTGTTTAAAGATCGGGCCTATGTCGAAAAGCTGAAGGCCCTTAAACGGGATTTGGAACATTTTAATGTTTCTTATGACAACTGGTTCAGTGAACGGACTCTCCATCCGGACGCCATCAAGGCGGCCTGCGATGTCCTGCAGGGCCGGGGAAAGATCTATGAAAAAGACGGGGCCTTGTGGCTGAAATCGACGGATTACGGCGACGATAAGGACCGCGTCGTCATCCGCGATAACGGGGTTCCGACGTATTTGGCCGCCGATATTGCCTATCATAAGAATAAGTATGATCGGGGCTTTAAGACCATGATTAATATTTGGGGCGCCGATCATCACGGCTACGTAGCCCGCGTCAAGGCGGCTATGGCCGCCCTTGGCTATGACACGGCTCAGCTGGAAGTGTTGTTACTGCAGATGGTAAGCCTCTTCCGGGATGGACAGCAGGTCAAGATGAGCAAGCGTACCGGTCAGGCCATTACACTGAACGAACTCATCGAAGAAGTCGGCACCGATGCGGCCCGTTACTTCTTCATCATGCGGTCCCTCGATACGCAGCTCGATTTCGATTTGGATTTGGCTAAATCGCACAGCAACGAAAACCCTGTTTACTATATCCAGTATGCCCATGCCCGGATTTACAGCATCTATCGGCAGGCGAAAGAAGCCGGTGCCGATCTCGACAGTAACTGGTCCGACGTCAAATGGGATACCTTGACCAATGACTATGAATTGGAATTGATCAAGAAGATGGCTGCGTTCCCGGAAGAAATCCAGAATGCGGCTCGTGAACGGGCACCGCACCGCATCGCTCATTTCGTTCACGAACTGGCCAGCTTGTTCCATGCTTTCTATAATCATTGCCGTATCATTCAGGAAGACAAGGATTTGGAAAAAGCACGGCTGGCCCTGGTCACGGCTGTACGCATTACCATTGCCAACAGCCTGGCAATTTTAGGGGTTTCTGCTCCTGAAAAAATGTAATATAATTAAATGATAAGTTATGGAATAGATTTTGATTCGCAGTGGGCAGAAGCTCGATAGGGAGGAAATATGGCTAAATATATCTTTGTAACAGGCGGCGTCGTTTCTTCGTTAGGGAAAGGCATTACAGCGGCTTCCTTAGGCCGGTTGCTGAAGAACCGCGGCTACAAGGTTACAATCCAGAAGTTTGACCCTTATATCAACATTGACCCGGGCACGATGAGCCCTTATCAGCATGGTGAAGTTTTCGTCACCGACGACGGTACAGAAACGGACCTCGACCTCGGCCACTATGAACGCTTCATCGACATCAACCTCGGGAAGAACTCCAACGTTACGACCGGTAAAATTTACTGGTCGGTCCTTCAGAAAGAACGTCGCGGCGATTATCTGGGCCACACGGTACAGGTTATTCCGCACATTACGAATGAAATCAAGAATCGCGTCTATCGCGTCGGTGACGACGACAATGCCGATATCGTCATTACGGAAATCGGCGGTACCGTCGGCGACATTGAAAGCCTGCCTTTCTTGGAAGCTATCCGCCAGATCAAGAAAGAAGTCGGCCGCAACGACGTCTTGTACATTCACGTCACCCTCGTTCCGTATATCGGAGCTGCCGGTGAATTGAAGACCAAGCCGACCCAGCACAGCGTAAAAGAACTGCGCAGCATCGGTATCCAGCCGGATATCATCGTCTGCCGTACGGAACGGGCCCTGTCCGATGAAATGAAAGATAAGCTGGCCCTGTTCTGCGATATCGACAAAGATGCCGTCATCGAAAACAAGACCTTGAACAGCATCTATGAAGTTCCGCTGCTCTTGTCGGAAGAAGGCATGGACCGCATCGTTTTGGAAAAACTCGACCTCCCGAATCGTCCCTGCGACATGGAAGACTGGAAGAAGATGGTCGAATCGATTTACAACACCGAAAAGACCTTGGAAATTGCCTTGGTCGGTAAATACGTCGCCCTCCACGACGCTTACCTCAGCGTTGCCGAAGCCCTGAATCACGCCGGCATCGCCAATAAAGCCAAGGTCAATATCCACTGGATCGATTCGGAAACCTTGGAAGATCCCAACCTTACCATGGAAGAAGTTTTTAAGGGCATGGACGGTATCGTCGTTCCCGGCGGCTTCGGCAACCGCGGTATCGAAGGCAAGATCCGCGCTGTCCAGTATGCCCGTGAAAATAAGGTACCGTATCTCGGCTTATGCCTGGGGATGCAGTGCGCTGTCATGGAATTTGCCCGCAACGTCGTCGGCCTCGAAGGGGCAACGTCGTCGGAATTCCATGAAGACGCAAAATTCCCGGTCATCGACCTCATGCCGGACCAGGTTGATATCTCGGAAAAGGGCGGCACCATGCGCCTTGGCCTCTATCCCTGCAAGTTGGTCGACGGGACCAAGGCTCAGGCTGTCTACGATGCCAACCTCATCTATGAACGCCATCGCCATCGCTGGGAATTCAACAACAAGTATCGCACGGAAATGGTCAACGCCGGCCTGATCCTGTCCGGTACGTCGCCCGATGACCGCTTGGTCGAAATCATCGAAATCAAGGATCACCCCTGGTTCGTCGGCTGCCAGTTCCATCCGGAATTTAAATCCCGCCCGACCAAGGCCCATCCCTTGTTCAACGGCCTCATCAAAGCGGCCCTCGATTTGAAAAAATAATAAAGCGAAGCGCTTATCAATGTAAAAAAGGACGTCCCTTTTCGGGGCGTCCTTTTTACGTGCTGTATATTTTCGTGAATCTTGCAAATATCGTATAAATTCTGCGCGGCCATTCTAATTTCGGGATGCAAGGTATAAAGATACATTGGACATGGTGCATCATGTCATATCTGAATATAATATACATAATATATGTGCCTGGTGGAACATATATCAAAACGTTATTTTCTTTAAAAATGTGATAAATTCAGATATCTGAAAATGGGTTTGTAAACTATTTATTTGTTATTCCGTTTCCTTGAAAATCCCATAAAATGGCCATTTATACTATACAAAATAGGTGTCGTATGAAGAAATGTAAACCAAAATATCTTTTTAAATTCGGACGACGTTGGGCTTATTTTTCTTTCGCATTGCATATCATAAAAATAAGTTAAATGTGAAACTTTGCTCCGATTTTCACATTGAATAATACGCTACATAATGATATAATGTAAGCGATTGGAAGCATGATTCATGTTTTTATTATTTTTCATTATATAATAATGAGGTGATTTTTGATGTTGAATACCTTTAAACGAGGTGGGGTCCATCCTGACGATGGCAAGATCTATGCAAAAGACAAAGCCATAGAAACCCCGGCAGTACCGGCTCAAGTCGTCATTCCCATGAGCCAGCACTTTGGTGCCCCCTGTACACCGACCGTCAAAGTTGGCGATATGGTTAAAAAGGGACAGCTTATCGGGACCAGTGACGCATTCTTGCATGCCGACATTCATGCATCTACGTCCGGCAAAGTCATCAAAGTTGCGCCGATGCCGCACAACATGATGGTTCAGTGCATGGCTGTCGTCATCGAAGCAGATGGTAAGGATGAATGGGTTGAAGGACTTCCCGAAGCTCACGACTGGAAACAGCTCGACAGCAAAGAAATCCTGGAACTCATCAAAAAAGCTGGCGTCGTCGGCTGCGGCGGTGCTACCTTCCCGGCTCATGTCAAACTGGCTCCGAACAAACCGGTTGATACCTTCATCGTCAATGGCGCCGAATGCGAACCGTATCTGACCTGTGACTACCGTGCGATGGTAGAAAAGGAAACGACGGATAAACTCGTAACGGGCGTCCAGATCTGCATGAAAGTGCTCGGAATTAAAACTGCTTTCATCGGAATCGAAGACAACAAACCGGAAGCCATCCAGAACCTGACCGAAGCTTTCAAAGATATTCCCGAAGTTACGGTTGTTGCCTGCAAGACCAAGTATCCTCAGGGTGCTGAAAAAATGATGATCGAAGCCTGCACGGGCCGTCAGGTCGAACCGGGCGGACTCCCGATGAACGTCGGCTGCGTCGTCAGCAACGTCGGCACGGTCATCGCTATCACCGATGCTGTCTGTCAGGGTATTCCTTTCATCGAACGCCTCACGACCGTTACGGGTGACTGCATCAAAGAACCGAAAAACCTCCGTCTTCGCATTGGTACTACCTTCCAGGAAGTTATTGACTACTGTGGCGGCTTTACGGAAAAACCGGATCGCCTGATCGCCGGCGGCCCGATGATGGGGCTGGCCCAGTATCAGCTCGACGTACCTGTTACCAAAGGTGCTTCCGGTATCCTGGCTCTCTCTCCGGAAAAATGCCAGGCCGGCGAAGAATCTCCTTGCATCCGCTGCGGCCGCTGCGTAGAAGCATGTCCGATGGGCCTCGTTCCGAGTCAGCTCAGCATCTTCTCGTCCTGCCAGGCTTGGGATAAATGCATGGAATACGGCGTCATGAACTGTGTCGAATGCGGCAGCTGTGTCTATACCTGCCCGGCAAAACGCAATATTGTCCAGTATATCCGCAATGCAAAAGGTCAGTGCAAAGCTATTCAGCGCGAAGCGCAGGCGAAAGCAGAAGCACAGAAAGCCAATAACTAATTGGAAGAAGGGATATCATGAGTCCAGAAGCTAAAGGACAAACAAATGGAAAGGATGCTAAAGACATGCAGGAAATTAAACTTACCGTAGCATCTTCACCGCATGTTCGCTGTAACGAAACCATTCCTAAGATCATGTGGAATGTTGTTGCCGCTCTCGTACCGGCTGCTGCGTTCGGCGTTTACTATTTCGGTGTCAATGCTCTCGTCAATATCATCGTCGCAATTGTCTCGGCTGTTATCTTTGAATTCTTATGGGAAAAGGCGATGCACAAACGCATCACCATTACCGACGGCTCCGCTGTCATCACCGGCCTTCTGTTGGCTATGACCTGTCCTCCGAGCCTTCCTTGGTGGATGAGCATCGTCGGTTCCTTCCTGGCTATCGTCGTCTGTAAACAAGCGATGGGCGGCCTTGGCTACAATATCTTCAACCCGGCTCACGTCGGCCGTGCAGGCCTGATGGTTTCCTGGCCGGTCGCTATGACCACCTGGACCCAGCTCAACGGTACGGTCATCGACGGCGTCGCCGGTGCAACTCCTTTGAACGTTTTCAAACACGGCGGTTCCGATGCCCTGTTCCAGCTCTTCGGCACGAACGATTGGAGCAGCATCTATCAGAGCCTGTTCTTCGGATTCCGTAACGGTTCCCTCGGCGAAACCTCTACGGTACTCCTCATCCTCGGCGGTTTATGGCTGATCTACAAAGGCTATGTTAACTGGCAGGTCCCGGTCGTTATGATCGCAACGGTCGGTATCCTCACCGGTGCCGTATACGGCAGTGCAAACGTTGCCCTCTTCCAGATGATGGCAGGCGGCCTTATCATTGGTGCTTTCTTCATGGCAACCGATATGGTCACGGCTCCGATTACCGTTAAAGGTCAGGTCATCTTCGCATTAGGCTGCGGCCTCATTACGGTTTTGATCCGTGTACTCGGCGGTTATCCTGAAGGGGTTTGCTACTCCATCTTGCTCATGAATACCTTGACTCCGCTCATCGACCGTTTGGTAAAACCGACTGTCTTTGGTGCGGTAAAGACAAAGGGGGCTAAATAAAATGGCAGACAAAAACGAAAGCGGGATCTTTAAGGTCGCGATGAACCTTATCCTCACCTGCCTTGTTTCCGGTTGCATTATCGGTGTCGTTTTCTTCATCACCGGCCCGATCGCTACGGCAAAAGCAGAACAGATGAAACAGGATTCGATGAAGACCCTCGTTCCCGATGCTGACAAATTCGTTCCTGTACAGGGCGAAGAAGATACGTTTATTGCTGAAAAAGGCGGCCAGAAAGTCGCTTATATCATCCCGACGGCTCCGAAAGGTTACGGCGGCCCGATCAAATTGTTGACGGCTGTATCCATGGACGGCACGGTTATGGACTACACGGTCCTCGAAGCCAATGAAACGCCGGGCCTCGGTGATAAAGGCGCAAAATCTCCGTTTAAAGATCAGTTCAAAGGCAAGAAAATTGCCGGTCTTGAAGTCACAAAGGACAGAAGTGCAAAAGATAAGATCCAGGCATTGACTGGTGCAACGATTTCTTCCCGTGCCTTCACCTTGGGCGTTAAAGAGGCTGTTGAAAAAGCAGCACAGATGGGGGGTAAATAATAATGAATCTTTGGAAAATCTTTACTAGAGGCATTATTGAAGAAAACCCGTACTTCGTCTTGGCCTTGAGCCTGTGCCCGGGCCTTGCTGTAACGACGAGCATCGTCAACGGTTTGACCATGGGCTTTACGGTATGGTTCGTTATTACCGCCAACAACGTCGTCGTTTCGATCATTCACAAATTGATCAACAAAAAAGTACGTATTCCGGTTTATATTACATGTATCGCAACAATCGTAACCTGTGTACAGTTGTTCTTACAGGCTTATGCTCCTGATCTGTACAAAGCCCTCGGCGTATACCTCGACCTGGTCGTCGTATTTGCTATCATCCTGGCTCGTGCTGAATCGGTCGCATCGAAAAACGGCGTCGTCGTTTCCTTCCTCGATGGCATGGGCATGGGCATGGGCTTCACCATTGCTATGTTCATCATTTCCTGCATCCGTGAAGTCATCGGCAACGGCACCTTCTTTGGTCTCGAAGTATTCGGTCCGTCTTACCAGCCGGCTCTGATCATGGCACTGCCGCCCGGAGCTTTCATGCTGATCGGTTTCATCATGGCTGGATTCAAGATTTGGAATGAACGTGTTGAAAGACAGAGACAACTGAAAGGGAGTGAAGGATAATGGAATACTTTACGCTGTTTATCGGGGCTGTCTTGATTAACAACTTCGTATTGACCAAGTTCCTCGGCTTGTGTATCTTCTTCGGCGTTTCGAAAAACTTGAACGCTTCGGTCGGCATGGGTTTTGCTGTTACGGCCGTTATCACCTTGAGTACCATCTTAGCTTGGAGCCTGTACAACTGGGTCCTCGTTCCGCTTAACCTGACCTTCTTACGGACGATTTCCTTCGTTATCCTGATTGCAAGTTTCGTACAGCTGTTGGAAATCATCATCAAGAAACAGTCTCCGACACTGTATAACATGTGGGGGATTTACCTCATGCTGATCGCGACGAACTGTATCGTTCTGTCCGTTCCGGTCATCAGTGTTACCAGTGGCTATAATTTCCTCGAAAACATCATCTTTGCTGTCGGTGCCGGCATTGGTTTCGCCATTGCTCTTATCCTGATGGCAAGCTGCCGTGAAAAAATGGATTTTGCCGATATCCCGCATGCTATGAAGGGGACACCGATCGCCTTTGTCCTTGCAGGCATGATGTCCTTGGCATTCCTTGGCTTCTCCGGCATGATTTAAGGCAAAAGGAGTTGAAAACTGATTATGGATTACTCATTTATTGCGATCATGGCCGTCGTTGTCATGGTTTGTATCGGCCTTGTATTCGGTTTTATCCTTGCAAGTGCTGACAAGAAATTCGCTATGGAAGAAAATCCGCTCATCGGCGAAGTAAAAGAAGCACTGCCTCAGGGCCAGTGCGGTGCTTGTGGATTTGCCGGCTGTGCAAAATATGCGGAAGCTGTTGTACTTGACCCCGATGTTGCTCCGAACCTCTGTGTTCCCGGCAAGGCTGAAGTTGCTGAAATCGTTGCTAAATTGACCGGTAAGATTGCCGAAGCTACGGAACCGAAATTTGCTCATGTCAAATGCCGCGGCGGCAATGGCATCGCAAAATTGGCTTATGAATACAAAGGTGTTCATGACTGTGCTGCTGCAAAGATCATTCAGCAGGGTCCGAAATTCTGTAAGTTCGGTTGTTTAGGTTTTGGTAACTGCACCCGTTCCTGCCCCTTCGGTGCTATGCACATGGGCGAAGACGGACTGCCGGTTATCGACAAACGTCTCTGCACGGGCTGCGGCAAATGCGCTTCCATTTGCCCGAACCACGTCATCGAATTGCTTCCGATCAGTGCTAAAGTTGCCATCAGCTGCAGCTCCAAAGATTTTGGTGCCGCTGCTATGAAGAACTGCAAAGCAATGTGCATCGGCTGCGGTTCCTGCATGCGTAACTGCTCCCATCAGGAAGAAGGCGCTATCAAGATCGTCGACCATTTGGCCGTCGTCAATCAGGCTGTCTGCCACAACTGCGACAATGCTACCTGCATGACCAAGTGTCCGACAGGCGCTATCAATGAAATGATCAAAGGTTCTTTCAAGAAAGAAGAAAAAGTAGGTTAATAGATGGGTAAGAAACGGTATGTATGGGTTCTTCTCACCATGGCGTTCCTCATCGTATTAAGCAGCTCCGGATGCACCTTGCATCCGGAGTCTTCTTTTGATAGGAGCGGCGTCGCCATGGACACGTCGGTTTCTCTCCGGGCGACCGGGCAGGAAGCAAAAGAAGCCGTCGACGAAGGCTTTGAACGATTGGCCGTCTTAGATAAACTGGCCGGCCAAAATGAAGACAGCGATGTCAGTCGCATCAACGCCGCTGCCGGTAAGGACTATGTCAAGGTCGATCCGGCCATTTATGAAATGATTGAATACGCTAAAGACTACTCGGCGAAGAGCCAGGGCGAATGGGATATCACCATTGGGGTCATGACCAACTTGTGGCATATCGGCAATGCCGACCAGCATGTGCCGTCGCCGGAAGAGGTTTCCCAGGCCTTGATGAAAGTCAATTACAAGGATATCCTCCTGCGGCCGGAAGACCACAGTGTCATGTTGGCTAAACCGGGTATGGCCATCGATTTAGGCGGTGTCGCCAAGGGCTATGCCGTCGATGAAATCCGCAAGATTTACGAAAAGCACCACATTGAAAGCGGGCTCATCAACCTCGGCGCCAGCTCGATGTATGCCGTCGGTAAGACGACCAAGGGCAAACCTTGGAACATCGGGATCAAACATCCCCGATCGGACAATAACCAGGATTTCCTGGGCATCGTCTCCATTGAAAACCAGGCCTTGTCGACGTCCGGCGACTATGAACGCTACTTCATCCAAGACGGTGTCCGCTATCATCATATCTTTGACCCCCGCACGGGCTATCCGGCTCAGTCCGGCGTCATGAGCGACTCCGTCATCATCGATGGATCCGTGCCCCATGCCGGCATGCTCAGTGATATGCTGACGACCATCGTCTTTGTGTTAGGGCCGCAGAAAGGCCTCGATTTGGTTCACAGTATGGAAGGTGTGGACTGCGAAATTACGGGAACGGACAATGCTATTTACATGACGCCCGGTTTCCGTGACCGCTTCTCTGATCTAAATGCTGACTTTCATATTTCAGAATAAAATAACTTCCATAGAAGTAAAAAGTATAGTGAATAAATAATTAATAACTTTAAGTCTATTTACTTTTTGCGATCTTTGTAAGATAATATAGGTATAATAGATTTTAAAGCTATGGAGGGTAGTATTGGCAGATGGATCACATTGATGATAAGATTTTAATGATTTTGAAACGAAATGGGAAAGCTTCGGCAACGGAAATCAGTAAGGTTGTCGGCTTGTCCATTCCGGCTGTTGCCGAACGTATCCGCAAGATGGAACACAACGGCATCATCGAAGGCTATGGCGCGAAGATAAACCGCCGTAAGACGGGATACAACGTGACCGCCTTCATCATGGTCAACTTGGAACGGTCTGGCGATGACGAAGATTTTCGTGCGAAAATCGTTCAGTATTCTGAAGTGCTGGAATGCCATCACGTCGTCGGCGCCTTCGACTACTTATTAAAAGTGCTCGTAAAGACACCGGATGATTTGGAACATTTCCTCATGCAGGTATTGAATGAAATTCCGACGGTCGCTTCTTCGCAGACGTTCATGTGTTTATCCACACTGAAAGAAGAATGGAACGTATAACAAAAAAGATGCTGTCGCAGTTGCGGCAGCATCTTTTTATCTATGGATAAGAGGGTTGGTTAGGCCGTTATCTTTCCGTCGGGACGGATGACCCGGACCTGAAGGCTGAGAGATTTGCCGCTCTGGTCGAGGGCTTTTTTTACGGCCATTTCAAGGCCGCGGCAGCAGGGGACTTCCATGCGGACGATGGTGACGTCCTGAATGGCGTTCTGCCGGATGATTTCGGTCAGCTTTTCGGAATAGTCGATGTCATCGAGTTTGGGACAGCCGATGAGGGTGATATGGCCTTTGATGAAATCGTCGTGGAATCGGGCGTAGGCATAGGCCGTGCAGTCGGCGGCAATGAGCAGCCGGGCCCCGTTAAAATAGGGCGCATGCGGCGGGACGAGCTTGAGCTGGACCGGCCATTGACGGAGCTGTGAACCTTCTCCCTGAGGGGCTTCTTTCTTAGCTTCCGGCGTTACGACATGGGCTTCGTTTCCGGGACAGCGGCCTTTATAGACGCGACCCTGAGCGGCCATGTGCTTTTTGACGGCCTCTTCGTCGTAGTCAGCGGCTTCGCGTTCGACGAAGGTAATGGCCCCGGTCGGACAGTTGGGGAGGCAGTCGCCTAAGCCGTCGCAGTAATCGTCGCGCATGAGATGGGCCTTACCGTCCACCATGGCGATGGCTCCTTCATGGCAGGCGTCGACACAGGCACGGCAGCCATTGCATTTTTCTTGGTCAATTTGTATAATTTTACGTATCATAGTCATTTCCTCCATCGGCAGTTTCGTTGATGATGTTAGTATACGTTATTTTCACGGATCTTGCCGTTGTTTTTCCAACTATATTCAGCAGGAGGTGCTGCTTATGGAACAACATCTATCCCTTATCGAAAAATCCCCGCTCTTTCGCGGCGTCGCCAAGGGCGACGTCTTACCGCTGCTTCAGGATTTGAAAGTCCGTCAGAAAAACTATAAAAAAGGGGAGTTCCTCTTTTATTCCGGTGAACCGGTCACGTATATCGGCTTGGTCCTGGAAGGTTCAGTTCATATCATCCAGGAAGATTATTGGGGCAATCGGAATATCTTGTCGCAAATTCCTCAGGGATTCTTTTTCGGCGAGGCCTTCGCCTGTCTTCCCGAGGCTCCGGCGACGGTCGACGTCGTGGCCTCAGCCGATGCCGTCATTCTTCAGATTTATGTGCAGGGCGTCCTTCATGGCGGCCATATGTTGACGCCGGCCGAGGCCCAGTTTACCGGGAATATACTGGGGCTCATGGCCGAGAAGAATCGACTGCTTACCGAAAAAATGCGCTACCTGACCCAGCGCTCGACGCGGCAGAAGATCATGCTCTACTTGTCGAACCTGGCGCGGGATAAGGGGAAATCGACGTTTGCCCTGCCCTTTAACCGTCAGCAGATGGCGGATTTTTTATCCGTCGACCGCAGCGCCTTGTCGGCGGAACTGAGCAAAATGAAAAAAGACGGCCTTATCGACTATCATAAAGACCAATTTTCGCTGCTGTAAGCGAAGAAAAAACGGCAGGGATTGTTCCTTTCGACAATCCCTGCCGTTTTGATATACAACTCTTAGTGGAGATGGGGAAGGATGTGGCCCATCTTGTTTTTCTTGGTTTCTAAATAGAATTCATCGAATTTCTGCGGTTCCATTTCGATGGGGACCCGTTCGACGATTTCGACGCCAAAGCCTTCGAGGCCGTAGATTTTTTCCGGGTTATTGGTCAGGAGGCGGATTTCCTTGGCGCCCATATCCTGCAGCATTTGAGCCCCGATCCAATATTCGCGAAGGTCAGGGGCAAAGCCGAGTTTTTCATTGGCTTCGACCGTATCGTAGCCCTGTTCCTGGAGGACATAGGCTTTGAGTTTATTGATGAGGCCGATGCCGCGACCTTCTTGGCGCATGTAGAGCAAGATGCCGCGGCCTTCGGCGTTGATCTGGCTAAGGGCGGCTGCCAGCTGTTCCCCGCAGTCGCAGCGGCAAGAGCCAAAGACGTCGCCGGTCAGGCATTCGGAGTGAACGCGGCACAAGAGGTTCTTGCCGTCACCGATGTCGCCTTTGATGAGGGCGACGTGGTGTTCGCCGGTCAGGTCATTGATGTAGCCGTAGATTTTGAATTCGCCGTATTTGGTCGGCATCTTGGCGACGGCTTCGCGGATGACGTGTTTGTCATGGCGGCGGCAGTAGTTCTGTAAATCGTGGATGGTGATGAATTTCAGGTTGTACTTGTCGGCAATTTCCCAGAGGGACGGTGTACGCATCATGGTGCCGTCGTCGGCCATGATTTCGCAGCACAGGCCGACTTGTTTGAGTCCGGCCAGGCGCATGAGGTCGACCGTGGCTTCCGTATGACCGTTGCGGGTCAGGACGCCGCCTCGTTTAGCGATGAGGGGGAAGTTGTGGCCCGGGCGGCGGAAATCTTCAGGACGTGCCGATTCTTCAGCGCATTTGCGGGCTGTGAGGGCTCGTTCGACGGCCGAGATACCCGTCGTCGTATCGACGTGGTCGATGGAAACGGTGAAAGCCGTTTCATGGTTGTCTGTATTTTCGCTGACCATAGGGGGCAGTCCTAATTTATGGGCATATTCGATGCTCATGGGCATGCAGATGAGGCCCTTGCCGTGGCTGGCCATGAAGTTCATGTTTTCTGTCGTGCAGTACTGGGCTGCGCAGATGAAATCTCCTTCATTTTCACGGTCCGGATCGTCGGTGACGATGACGATATGACCGGCCTGCAGTTCTTCGATAGCTTCTTCAATGGTGTTGAATTTTCGTTTTTCTGTCGTCAAAATAAAGACCTCCTTATAACTAAAGCCCTGCGCCAATTATGGCTCAGGGCTTTTATATGCAATGTAAGGCAGGCTGCCAAAGCAGCACGCCACATCTTCTTCCATCCAGACTATACTGTCGGTTTTGGAGTTTCACCAAATCACGAGCCAATGGCTCCTACGCTGCTGCGTTCGCGGACTGTACCGCCGATCGGGAATTTCACCCTGCCCTGAAGATATACGTTTTATTTAGTTCTGTTTTGTATTATACACGGTAGTCATGATTTTTGCAAGTCATGGCTAAAGCGCGGATTCTCAGGCCTTTTCGTCGATGTCGAAGATCTTTCCGGGATTTAAGATGTTGTTCGGATCGAGGGCCTGCTTGATGTCCATCATCATTTCCAGTTCGCCGGGATCGGTAAATTCTTTCATCAAAGCCTTTCGTTTATAGCCGATGCCGTGTTCGCCGGACAGGCGGCCGCCGTGGGCGTAGATGAAGGCGTACAGTTCCTGCTGGTTGGCCTTGACCCGTTCATCCCAGGCTTCATAGGTGTCATCGTCGCCCTTTAAGATATTCAGGTGGATGTTGCCGTCGCCGGCGTGGCTGGCGATACGGGTGATCAAGTTGTACTTTTGGGACAGGCGTAGGATTTCATCGAGGAGCAGGGCTTCTTGGTCGACGGGAACGACGACGTCTTCCTTGCAGACGATGAGGCTTTCGGCGCGGACGGCTTCGGCAAAGGCTTTACGGGCCTGCCAGATCTTATTGTGATCGGCGACGAGGACCGACGATGCGCCGTTTTCGGTGCAGATTTCGTCGAGGATGACGGCTTTATCGTCGAGGTCGTCTTCGTTGGTCCCTTCGACTTCGACGATGATGTAGTTGCCGTTGTCACTGCCTTGAAGCGTTTCGTTGAGGTATTTTTCGACCGATTTGATGGTGATATTGTCCATGAATTCGACGCACGTCGGCGTAATGCCGGCCTTGATGAGCTTGGTGACGACGCCCATAGCCTTGCGGCGGTCGTCAAAGATGGCCAGGAGGTCGAGGGCATATTTCGGCTTGGGGACCAGTTTTAAGGTCGCCTTGGTAATGATGCCCAAGGTCCCTTCGGAACCGATGATGAGCTGTTCTAAGGAATAGCCCGTCGACTGTTTTTGAAGGCGGGCGCCTAAGGTTACGATGCGGCCCTTGGGATTTACGACTTCGACGCTGTATACCTGGTGGCGCGTCGTCCCGTATTTGACGGCCCGGTTGCCGCCGGCGTTGGTGGCGATGTTGCCGCCGATGAAGCACGAGTCGCCGCTGCAGGGATCGCCGGCATAAAAGAGGTCCTGCTGTTCGGCCGCATCCTGGAGGTCCGACGTGCGGACGCCCGGTTCGACGACGGCATAGAGGCCTTCGGTATTGATTTCAAGGATTTTATTCATCTTTTCTAAGGATAAGACGATGCCGCCGTATTCCGGGACGGCGCCGCAGGCAAGGCCGGTACCGGCACCGCGCGGGACGACGGGGAAGTGGAAGTCGTTGGCCAATTTCAAGACGGCACTGACTTCTTCTGCTGTTTCGGCAAAGACGACGGCTTCCGGCATCCGGTGGTAGGCCGGATCGGTCACTTCGTCATGGGAATAGGGCTGCATAGCGTCGGCGTCGGTGACGACGTTTTTCGGCCCGACGACCGCTTTCAGCTTTTCTATGATTTCCGGTGTGATTTTTTCGTATGGCATAATGGTTCCCCCTCGGATAAAGATACAAGATACGTGATTTTATTATATATAACCTGCCGATATTTTAAAAGGAAATTTACAAAAAAACTTTATCTTGTCCCCAAACCCATGTATACTATAGGATAAGATTTTTTCTTAGACTATCATTTTTTAGAAAGGGTGATTGGGTGGAAACCAAAGAGTATCGGCCGCCTGTGCGTCGGAAGAAGCGCCGCAAGCCTCGTCGAAAGCGTCGTCCCGGTCTGCTCAGCCGGATTCGGCAGATGATGAGCTTGTACAATCTGGTTATCCTGGCCATCATTATTGCCGGAGTCTATTTTATCGGGGGCCGACTCCACCGGGTTTGGGAAATCAGGGAAGACATGACTCAGACGCTGCAGCAAGAACAGCTCCTTCGGGATGAAAATACCCGGCTTAAAGCGCAGTACGATAAACTGAACGATCCCGATGAAATTTCGCGAGAAGCGCGGGAACAATTTGGTTTGGCAAAGCCCGACGAAATCCCTTATAAGCCGTAAAAGTTTGTCGAATCTTCCATTTTGGGAATTGAATTTTTGGGCGATTATGAGTATAATGACCATATACGTTTATCAGCTATGCTGAATATCACAAGGAGGAAATTGAAACAGCATGACAATTGAAGTAGGCAGTGTGATGGAAGGTACCGTTACGGGGATCACAAAATTTGGCGCATTCGTAGAACTTCCGGATAAGAAAGTAGGTCTTGTACATATTTCTGAAGTCGCTAATGAGTATGTCAAAGATGTAAATGATTTTTTGAAAGTTCGCGATAAGGTCAGCGTCAAAGTGTTGTCTGTCGACGATAAGGGGAAAATCGCCTTGTCTATTAAGCAGACTCAGGCGGCTCCGGAAAAGAAGGATTTCCGCCCGAAACGCGATATGCGGCAGAAACACGAATTCCGCCAGCATAACGGCTTTGATTCACGCCGCTCGTCAGGTTCGCTGTCGTTTGAAGACCGGCTCAGCAAATTCCTGAAGGAAAGCGATGAACGCCTGATGGATTTGAAGCGCAATACAGAATCGAAACGCGGCGGCCGCGGCGCTCGCCATGCTGATTGATAAGTATTGAATAGCGGAGTGCAGAAAGAGGCGCCGCACGTATCGTGCGACGGCCTCTTTTTGATTTGAAAGGAGACGTTATGGAGTATCAGAAATATGCCGTTATCGACATTGGCTCCAATTCCCTGCGCCTCATGACGGGTTGGCAGGAAGTTCCCGGGACGTGGACTTTTTCGCCGAAAGAATTGGCGACGACTCAGCTCGGGAAGGGCATCGACGAAACACGCCACTTGTCGGCTGACGGAATGGAAGCGTCTTTTGCTGCCATGGAAGGCTGGAAGAAGAAACTTTCCGGCGTACCGGTCTGTGCCGTGGCTACTAGTGCCGTTCGTGAAGCCGTTGACGGCCAGGCCTTTTTGGCCGAAGTGCGGGCCCGTTTCGGCTGGCACTGTCGGGCTATTTCAGGCCTTGAAGAGGCGTCCCTCTGTTTTACGGGAGCGACGAAATTCATCGATCCTGAAAAGACGGCAGCCATCCTCGATATCGGCGGCGGCAGCAGTGAAGTCGCCGTGGGCAAACGAGGCATTTTATGCTGGTCTCACAGTTATGCCATGGGGGCTGTCCGGTTTACGAAAAAGGCGGTTCTTCAGGAAGCGGACGTCCTTCACCTGGAAAACCGCTGCCATAAGATGTGGCTTCCCATCCCGATGAGTGAGACGCCGCAAGTACTGATCGGCGTCGGCGGTACGCTGACGACGCTGGCCGCCATGGATTTAAAACTCGACGTTTACGATGCTAAAAAGGTTGAAGGCCACGTCGTGACCTACGAATCCCTGTGTCAGCACATCGAGAAACTGCGGGTCATGACGCCGGAAGAACGGCGCCATGTACCAGGCCTTCAGCCAAAGCGCAGTGAAATCATCTTAGCCGGCTTGATCATTGCCAAGTCCTTCTTAAAGCGCTATGAAATCCCGGCCGTCATGGCCAGTGAACGGGATATCATGGAAGGTATTTTCTTTCGCCATTCCTTCCACGATGCGGCCTGGAATTCGAAGGAAGGCCGGTTATGAATCTTGTCGAGGACGTTGCCGACTATGCTCGGCAGCACGGCTTATGGCAGCCCGATAGTGCTATCGTCATCGCCTGTTCGGGCGGGCCCGATTCCATGGTCCTCCTCGACGTTTTGAGCCGCCTGGCCCCGTTATATCGCCTGCGCCTCGTAGCCTGCTACGTTCACCACGGCATCCGACCGGCGGCCGATGCCGAAGTCGATTTCGTCCGCCAGGAAGCCTTAAGGCGCCGTTGCGGGTTTACTTGGCAGTACGTCGATGTACCGACTCTCGCCCGGCGTGAAAAAATGTCGGAAGAAGCTGTCGGACGGCGGGAACGCTACCGAATTTTACGCACGATGAAGCGGGCCTGTGGGGCCACGACGATTGCCGTCGCCCATCACGGCGACGATCAGGCCGAAACGGTGCTGCTTCACCTCCTTCGCGGCAGCGGCCTTCAAGGCTTGTGCGGTATGGAACCGCGACGAGGCGACATCATACGGCCTTTGCTGGGCTTTACGAAAGCCGAACTTGCTGCGTATGCCAAAGCGCAGGGGATTCCCTCGTGTCACGACGAAACCAATGACAGTACCCGCTATCACCGCAATCGTATCCGCTTAGAGCTGCTGCCTTCTTTAATGCGATATAATCCGGCGATTACAGCCGACCTCAACCGCCTGGCCGATACGGTCCGTGCCGACGAAGCTTTTTTGAACGACTGTACGGAACATGTCTATCGGGAACTTGCCTGTCCGGGTTACGGCGTTCCGGCCCTGGACCGACGACGATTACTGTCTCAGCCGCTTTCCCTGCAGCGGCGATTGATACGAAGACTTTGGAAGAGTGCAACCGGGTCTTTACAAGACCTTCCCTTTCATTACGTTGAAACCATACGGGCTTTAGCTGCCAAAGAAACGGGGAAACAGTTTCAGTGCGGCAAAGCCTGTGCTTATACGACGCGGACCGCTCTCTGCATGGGTCCGGCCGTTCCCCGCCAAAAGCGGAAGCGGTAATTTAATTTTTTTTCGGAGGAATCAAGATGCATCAGGATATCAAAGAAATTTTACTTACAGAAGAACAGATTGCTGCCCGCGTTCGCGAATTAGGCGCTCAGATTACCAAGGACTATGCCGGAAAGACCATCCTCCTTTGCGGCATCTTGAAAGGGGCCGTCACCTTTTTTACCGATTTGGCCCGCGCCATCGACGGTCCGGTTTACTTCGATTTCATGAGCTGTTCCAGTTACGGCGCCTCGACGGAATCGTCGGGTGACATCGAAATCCGCAAAGACCTCGATAACGACGTCGAAGGGAAAGATGTCCTCATCGTCGAAGACATCATCGATACGGGCATTACCTTAAGCCACCTCGTTCCGATGTTGAAAGAACGGGGCGCCCGTTCGGTAAAATTGGCCACCCTCTTGAGCAAGCCGGCTCGGCGTCAAGTCGAAGTTCCCGTCGACTACAACGGCTTTGAAATTCCCGATGCCTTCGTCGTCGGCTACGGCCTCGACTATAATAGCTGCTACCGCAACCTGCCTTACATCGGCGTCTTGAAGGAAGAAGTATACTCCAAGTAAGGATGTCTACCTATTTTGTATAAAATAAGTTGTTGCTTTTGAAGAAGTGTGGTAATATAAAATTGTGTTGGTTAGAATAAAGAAAAAATTGTCATAAACTAGGTGAAAGGAGCAGTATTTTGAGTAAATTTGTGCGGAATGTAAGTTTATACTTACTCATCATCATCGTCGCCGTATCGATTATAGATGCCCTTACGAGCAATAAGACTGATAAATCGGAAATTTCTTACACGAATTTCATGAGTCAGGTCCAGCAGAAAAAAGTCGATGCCGTCCAGATTACCGCCGATCATGCCATCGTCGGTCAACTGAAAGACGGAACGTCCTTTACGTCGTATGCCCCGACGGATGCAGCGCTCTTACCGGCCCTGCGAGATGCTGATGTCAATGTTATTGCCAAGCCGCCTGAACAACCGTCGTGGTGGATGAATATGCTGACGGCAGTCCTGCCGATCCTGGTACTCATCGCCGTGTGGTTCTTCATTATGCAGCAGACCCAGGGAGGCGGCGGCCGGGTCATGAACTTCGGCAAAAGCCATGCTAAGATGCACGGCGAAGGAAAGATCAAAGTTACCTTTAAAGACGTTGCCGGCGAAGACGAAGCTAAGGAAGAATTGGCTGAAATCGTCGAATTCCTGCGCAACCCCAGCAAGTATAATGCCATTGGCGCTAAGATTCCGAAAGGGGTCCTCCTCTTCGGCCCTCCGGGGACCGGGAAAACCCTCTTGGCTCGTGCTGTAGCCGGGGAAGCCGGTGTACCTTTCTTCAGCATCAGTGGCTCCGACTTCGTCGAAATGTTCGTCGGTGTCGGTGCGTCCCGTGTCCGTGATTTGTTTACACAGGCTAAGAAGAATGCCCCCTGTATCGTATTCATCGACGAAATCGATGCCGTCGGCCGCCAGCGCGGTGCCGGTCTCGGAGGCGGTCATGATGAACGCGAACAGACGCTGAATCAGCTGTTGGTTGAAATGGATGGTTTCGGTTCCAATGAAGGCATCATCACCATTGCTGCGACGAACCGTCCGGATATCCTCGACCCGGCCCTCCTTCGTCCCGGCCGTTTTGACCGGCAGATTACCGTCGACCGTCCCGATTTGCGCGGCCGTCGGGCCATCCTCGAAGTCCATGCCAAAGGCAAGCCCTTAGGCAAAGACGTCGACCTCGATATCATCGCCAAGAAGACGCCGGGCTTTACCGGTGCCGACCTCGGCAACCTGCTCAATGAAGCGGCGCTCCTCGCTGCCAGAGCCAATAAGAAGATCATCAACATGCCGGAACTGGAAGAAGCCAGTGAAAAGGTAAGCTTCGGGCCGGAACGGCGCAGCCACGTCATCAGCGACAAGGAAAAACGCCTGACCGCTGTCCATGAATCGGGCCACGCCCTCATTGCTTACCTCTTGCCGGATGCTGACCCGGTACATAAGGTCACCATCATTCCTCGCGGTCGTGCCGGCGGTTATACGATGATGCTGCCGGAAGAAGACCGGTCGTATGAAACGAAATCCTACTACCTGGCACAGATCCGCGTCGCCCTCGGCGGCCGGGCTGCTGAAGAAATCGTCTTCAACGAAATCAGCAGCGGTGCATCGGGCGACCTCCAGAGCGTTACCCGCATTGCCCGCCAGATGATTACCCGCCTGGGCATGAGTCCTAAATTAGGTCCCATGGTCTTTGGTGAACAGCAGGACCAGGTATTCCTCGGCAAGAGCCTCGGCCACGAACGCAATTACGGCGACAGCGTTGCCGAACTGATCGACAAGGAAATGCACGATATCGTATCGGAAGCCTATGCCGACGTTCTCCATATGCTGCACGAACGCCTCGATACGCTGAATAAGATGGCCGACGCTTTGATCGAAGTCGAAACGATCAACCGTCAGCAAGTCGACAACTTGGTCAAATACGGGACGCTGGAAGCTCCTGAAGAAAAAAAGGCCGAAGCCGTTGATACGGAAGCTGCCGATACGGCTGTTCAGCCGGCAGAAACTGTCGAAACCAAAGCCGTCGATGCCGAACCTGTTGCAGAAGAACCGGTTTCAGCATCGGACAGTGAAACGTCTGCTGCCGAAGCGCCTCAGCAGGAACAGACGGAAGTCCAGATTAGTCCTTGGGGCAATCCCGTTCCTAAGGGAGGCCTGACGGAAGGCTTGACCCATCCGGACGATGAAAAGGACGACAAAGATACGAAGAAATAAGTTTATCATGGCTTAGTTCAAGGCCGTTTAGAGACTGCCGTATGAGCTTTATCCTCATGCGGCAGTCTCTTTGCGTAATGCCTTGACAGGCCTATGGGGTATGATACAATTTTTACATAAACGATGAGCATGTTACCGCCGCGATACGATACCCCACGGGCATGGACCAGAAAAGCGGCAGCAGGAGGGACGAATGAATATGCGGGAAGCTATTTTTAACTTTTTACGAAAACACCAAAATGAATTCGTATCGGGCCAGCAGATTTCTGAGCAGCTGGGAGTCTCTCGAACGGCGGTGTGGAAACATATACGGGCCTTGAAGCAGAAGGGATACGTCATCGAATCGTATACGAAAAAGGGCTACTGTCTGCGTGAAGCACCGGAACTCTTGTCCCCGGAAGGACTTGAAAAAGGCCTTTCTTCGTCCGAATTCGGCCGGCATATCGTCTACCGGGAACGGGTCGATTCGACGAATAACGTCGCCAAACAAATGGCGGATGACGGGGCTCCCGAGGGGACGGTCGTCATCGCCGAAGAACAGACTGGCGGCCGCGGCCGCTTGAGTCGTTCTTTCCATTCCCCCTTTGCCAAGGGCTTGTGGTTCTCGGTTATCCTGCGGCCGGCCATTCCTCCCATGGAAGTCTCTAAAATGACCTTGCTGGCGGCCGTGGCCCTGGCCCGGTCCCTGCGTGCCCACGGCCTTTCGGACTGCGGCATCAAGTGGCCCAATGACATTTTGCTTCACGGCCGTAAGCTGGTCGGCATCCTGACCGAATTGAACGGCTCTGCGGAAAAGGTCAACTACATCATCATGGGCATCGGCGTCAACACCGGCGTCACGGCCAGTGATCTTCCAGAAGAGTTACAGGATATCGTCACCAGTTTTGCCATGGAAGGGGTCAGCGTTCAGCGGCAGGAACTGCTGCAGACCATCTTGTTGGAATTGGAAAAGCTGTACCAGACGGTCTGTCAGGAAGGATTTGCGCCCATTTTAGTACAGTGGCGGGCTTTGTCCTGTATGCTCGGACAAAAAGTGGCCGTCAGTTCCATTGGCCGGACGTTTACTGGAACGGCCGCCGATATCGATGATGACGGCAATCTCATCGTCGAAACGGAAGGCGGGCTGGAAAAGGTCATGGCCGGCGATGTCCACGTTCGTCCCGTCTAATTGTGCGTAAAGACTATTCAAGACGGGCAAACTCTGTTATTATAATAGGCGTATTATCAACTTAGATTAAGCAGGAGATAAAGTTATGCTATTAGTCATTGATGTAGGGAATACGAATATCGTCCTCGGGATCTTTAAAGATCAGGAACTCGTGGACCACTGGCGCGTATCGACGGATCGGCTTCGCACGACGGATGAATACGGCGTCCTTATTCGCCATCTCTTTTATTTGAACGGCGTCAATTCAGAAGAAATCGATGCCATCATCATTTCCTCTGTCGTTCCGCCGGTCATGCCGACCCTCGAACGGATGTGCCAGCGCTATTTTGGCCTGACGCCTTTGGTCATTGGCCCGGGCGTCAAGACCGGCATGGATATCAAATATGACAATCCGCGTGAAGTCGGTGCTGACCGCATCGTCAATGCCGTCGCAGCTTATGAAAAGTTCGGCGGTCCGGTCATCATTATCGACTTCGGGACGGCGACGACCTTCTGTGCCGTCGATAAGAAGGGAACCTACCTCGGCGGGGCCATCTGCCCGGGCATCGGTATTTCGACGGATGCCCTGGTACAGCGGACGGCAAAGCTGCCACGTATCGAAGTCGTCCAGGCAGAAAAAGTCATTTGCCGCAATACCGTTGAAAGCATGCAGGCCGGTGTCTTTTACGGCTTCGTCGGCCAGGTCGACGGCATCGTGTCGCGGATGCGGAAGGAACTGGGCTGTAAGGCAAAGGTCGTCGCTACGGGAGGCCTTGCCGTCATCGTGGCTCCGGCGACAGATGCCATCGACGTCGTCGAACCGATGTTGACCTTGGAAGGGCTGAAAATCATTTATGACCGAAACAATTAAGCCTTTTGCCATCGGCAGCGTCGTCCTCGACGCGCCGATTATTCTGGCACCCATGGCCGGTGTCTGTGATGCGCCGTATCGGGTTATTGCTCACCGCTATGGCGCAGCTTTAGTCTGCGCCGAAATGGTAAGCTCTCAAGGGATTCGCTACAGCAATCAACATACGGAAGAATTGCTCCATATTGAAGAAGGGGAGCATCCTTTATCGATGCAGATTTTCGGTTCTGATCCGGAAGTCATGGCCCAGGCGGCTGCTGTCGTCGAAGAAGCCGGCGCCGATATCGTCGACATCAATATGGGCTGCCCGGTAAAGAAGGTCGTCAAAAATGGCGACGGTTCGGCGTTGATGAAGGATCTGCCCTTGGCCGAAAAAATTATACGCGCCGTCGTACAGGCCGTGTCCATTCCCGTCACCGTCAAGATGCGCACGGGCTGGGATGATACTGCCTTCGTGGCGCCGGAACTGGCAAAACGGGCTGAAGATGCCGGTGCCGCTGCCGTTGCCGTCCACGGCCGGACGCGGGATCAGTTTTACAGCGGCAAGGCCGATTGGCAGAAAATCAAGGCGGTTGTCGAGGCCGTATCGATTCCGGTCATCGGCAATGGGGACGTCGTCGACGGCCCGTCGGCGGCAGCTATGATGGCGGAAACGAGATGCCAGGCCGTCATGGTCGGCCGCGGCGCCCAGGGGAATCCTTGGATTTTCCCGCAGATACGCCATTATCTTGAAACGGGCGAAGTCCTGCCGCTGCCGACGCCTAAAGAGAAGTATACCCAGATGCTGGCTCACTTTGAAGCCCTTCTGGCGTATAAGGGGGAATACATCGGCATTCGGGAAATGCGTACTCATGCCGCCTGGTATACCCATGGCCTTCACGGGGCAGCGGCCCTTCGGGAACGGATCAACCGGACCCGGTCGGCTGAGGAATTTCGCGCTGTCGTCGAAGAGATGCTGGCCAAGCTGGGCTGACCGCGGGCAGGCTGTTTTGTTGACATGAAAGACAGATGTGAATATAATTAAAGATACGGTATAAATTAAGCTATAACAGTGACACGCGATTCTATCGCAGGAGGAATAGGAAGACAATGACCAATGAAACGCTGATTACCCAAGAAGGGTTGCAGAAATTAAAAGATGAATTAAATGAACTGAAATCAGTCCGCCGCATTAACGTTTCGCAGCGTATAAAAGAAGCTATCGCCCTCGGTGACTTGAGCGAAAACTCGGAATACGATGACGCCAAAAATGAACAGGCCTTTATCGAAGGCCGTATTGCCGAATTGGAAGGCAAAATCCGGACGGCAAAAATCATCCAGGAAACGGAAGACGGTGCTGCTAAAGTCCGCATCGGCTCTCACGTCATTTTGGAAGACGTCGAAACAGGAGACCGCTTCGACTATACCGTCGTCGGTACGGCTGAAGCCGATCCCTTCAACAACCGGATTTCTAACGAATCCCCGGTAGGTAAAGCGATTCTCGGTCAGAACATCAATCCATCCAATCCGGCAGTCGTTACCGTAAAGGCACCGGCTGGTGAACTCCAGTACCGGATCTTGCCGCCTGATGCAAAATAAACTGTAGGAGGAATATTCATGTCGGATACGAAAGAAAAAGAAATGCCCATGATGGAAGAAGAAAAATTAAATGACCAGATGCAGGTTCGCCGTGAAAAGATGCAGGAATTCATCGATGCCGGCGTCTATCCCTTCGGCCAGAAATATAATTGGGATCACCATGCCCAGGAAGTAAAGGACCAGGCAGAAACCTTAGAAAAAAATGAAACCGTCGTCAGTGTCGCCGGCCGCTTGATGGCCATTCGCCGCCACGGCAAGACGGCTTTCTGCGTCCTTCGTGATTTGAGCGGTGAAATCCAGCTCTATTTCCGTAAAGACGTCCTGGGAGAAGAATCGTACAACTTGTTTAAGCTCCTCGACCTCGGCGATATCGTCGGCGTCGGCGGTACGGTATTCGTTACCCATACCGGCGAAACGACGATCCGCGTTGAATCGTGGCAGCTCCTGTCCAAATCACTCCGTCCGCTGCCGGAAAAATTCCATGGCCTTACGGATAAGGAAACGCGCTATCGTCAGCGCTACCTCGACCTCATCGTCAATCCGGAAGTCACGGATACCTTCGTCAAGCGTTCGAAAATCATCAAAGGCATTCGTAAGTACCTCGATGACCGCAACTTCCTTGAAGTCGAAACGCCGATGCTCCATACCATTGCCGGCGGTGCTGCGGCCCGTCCTTTCAAGACCCATCACAATGCCCTCGATATGGATATCTTCCTGCGCATCGCTCCGGAACTCCACCTCAAACGCCTCCTCGTCGGCGGCTTGGAACGCGTTTTTGAAATGAACCGCTGCTTCCGTAATGAAGGCATCGATACCCGTCATAATCCTGAATTTACGACGGTCGAATTGTACCAGGCTTACGGTGATTTGGAAGATGTCATCAACATTACGGAAGACATGGTCTCTAAATTGGCCGACATGCTGTACGGCACGATGAAGCTGACCTATATCGATAAAGAAATCGATTTGACGCCGCCTTGGGACCGCATGACCATGATCGAAGCCGTTAAGAAATTCAGCGGTGCCGATTTTGAAAATGTCACCGACGTCGAAGTCGCCCGCAAGATGGCCGACGAACACCACGTTGAATACGGCCAGTATGACGGTGTCGGCAAGATCATCAATGCTTTCTTTGAAGCCTTTGTTGAAGAAAACCTCATCCAGCCGACGATTATTACGGGTCATCCCTTGGAAATCTCACCGCTTACCAAGCAGGACCAGGATAATCCGCTCTTGACCTATCGTTTTGAAGCCTTCATCTATGGCCGGGAACTGGCCAACGGCTTCTCGGAATTGAACGACCCTATCGACCAACGCAACCGCTTCATCGAACAGATGAAGGAACGCGAACACGGCGATGACGAAGCTCACCAGATGGATGAAGATTACTGCCGCGCTTTGGAATACGGCTTACCGCCGACAGGCGGCCTTGGGATCGGGATCGACCGCTTAGTCATGTTCTTGACCAACAGCCCGTCTATCCGCGACGTACTGCTCTTCCCCTTGAGCCGTCCGGAACAGCATAAATAATTGTTGCACCCTTTGCCCATGTCAATGGCAAGAAAAGGGCTGTCGTAGGACAGCCCTTTTTTATCACAGCCCATAAAAAGGAGGAACGCTATGAAACGTACCGCACTAGCTGCGTTGGTCTGCTCGGCTTGCCTGGCTTGGAGCTCGGCAGCCGGCGCCGTGCCGACTGAGAACTGGGAAAGCTCCCTGAATGATACGCCGACGGCCCTTGCGGCAGCGATTGGGGAAGAACTTCTTCTCGATAAAGCCGACGAAGCCGATAAAACGACGCCGCCTGCAAAGCCGTCGAAGTCTGCCGAACGTAAAGATTCCGCGAAAAAAGACGGATCTCAAAAGTCGGCAAAATCCGATAAGGCCCAGCCGTCTTCTGACGTGAAAGAGAAAACGCCATCGGATAAGAACGATGCTGCCGATGTTAAAAAAGATGACGCCAAAGACGGTAAAAAATCCGGCTATCACAACGCCGCTCCGGCCAGTGTCCACGCCCTGACGGCGGACGATCAGCGCATCTTCGATTCGCTGGATACGTTAAAGATTGCCCCCTTAGAAGCCAGTGATTTTTACATTGGCAGCATCCGCAGCGGTGACAGCCCGATGAAAGTAAAGCGGATTTTTGGCAATCCCAGCAAATATTCGACCAGCATGCACTATACGTCGATGCAGTATACGGGGAAAGACCTGAAGCTGCGTTTTGCCATCCGCAATAAATTGGCCGACAGCCTGCGCTCTAGCGGCGATTCGCGTAAGAGCGTCCGTCCCGGCGTAGAGTCTGTCTTTTTGACGACCGGGACCAATATCCTCATCGGCCGCGATATGCGCTTGAAGTATCCCATCGAAGTGCTTTTGCGCCAATTCGGCATTCCCGATTCGATGCTGCGCGATACCGATGCCAACGTCTATTACGTGACCTATGAAAGCCCGAAAAAAGACGCTATGTATGTCTTTGCCGTCGGCAATCGGCGCGTGGAAAGGGTAGCCCTCATGCCGGTCCGGCCGCCTTATATCACCAGCGAACCGGCCAAAGACCCGAAGAAATTGACCGAACGGGACTTTACCCTCATGGGCTTTGGACTGAACCAGCCTTTTGAAGCCAATAAGTACAATATGTGGAACAAGCTGGTCAAACGCAATAACAGTAGTTTTTGGCTCTACGGGGATTACGGTGTCGAAGTAGACCGACGCAATATGATTCAGAAAGTATTCCTCCTGACCAATAATGGCTATACCAGCCGCGGCGCGACCCTGGGGTATCACGTGTCGACCATTCTGGCACTGTATGGCCGTCCGGACCGCGTCGAATGGGGCCCGGATAAGGAAAAATCCGTCGATGCCTATTACTATGACAGCCCTTATCAAAAAGGCGTGTCTCTGGTCATCATCATGCGCCACAATGAGCCCTATGTCGACGATATTATCCTGACGTCGACGCCGATTAAGAATATCCAGGACCCGATGGAGCGTTACGGATTAAAGTGAGGATGCGTACCGTTTTTGCATATGTGTGAAGAAAATAGTGAAAATGCTTTACTTATATGATGAAAGTTGGGTATAATAAAATAAATAAATTAAATATCTTAAGAAAACGAAGGTGATTTTCATGGTTACAGATGCAGATGTTTTAAAACGATGGAAGTACATTGCCCAGGACGATGAAAAACTGTTGATTATCATTGGCAGTCCCGGTTCGGGTAAGAGCCAGCTCATCCGTGAACTGACGTATCAAGACGGTTGGAAGATTTGTGAAGCCCGTGAACTCTTTGATGACGAATTTTTGGAAATACCTCGTGCCGACCGTCCGGATAAAGCCATTACCCTTGTCTCCGCAGCGATTCATCGTCTCAATGCCCGTGTTGTTATGATTGATAACGTTGAATTTATGTTTGCGCCTATTTTGAATCTCGATCCTGTGGCAATGCTGAAGAAACTGAGCCGCGAATGCCCGATTATCGTCAGCTGGCGCGGTAGCTTGGAAGGCAATACCTTGTATTTTGAACACAATGGGGATCCTAAGTATGCCAAGTTTGTCATCGACAACCCCAATCATGTCATTTCTCTCGACGACTGAGAGAGTCCTGTAATTTAAAAAATAGTTACCTTTTCGCAATCGTTTTTTCATAAATACCCTTTAGAATAAAGGCTGTCCAAAAGGCTCGTTGCCTTCGCGGACAGCCTTTTTTTTTATCAGCCAGTGTGGTATACTCTTTTAGTATTGTAAGGTTTTTGGTAGGACGATCAAAGCGAAAAGGAGATAAAACAATGAGTGATTCTATTATTGCCATTATCTTGGGGATTGTCGAAGGCTTCACCGAGTATCTGCCGGTATCTTCGACGGGACATATGATCCTTGTCGGGGATATGTTGGGATTTACCGGTCCCCGGGCCAGCGTATTTGAGATTTTCATCCAGTTAGGTGCCATTCTGTCGGTGGTCATCATTTACAAAGAAAAATTTAACCGCATGCTCCATCAGTACCGCTGCTGGGACCTCCTGCAGCCGAAGAACTGGTTTCGCAACGATACGGGCCTGACCCTGGCTCATATCGCCGCCGGCATCGTCCCGGTCATGGGCATCGGCTATTTAGCGCATCATGCCATTAAGACCTATCTCTTCTCGGCCGGAACGGTCATCATCGGCCTCATCATCGGCGGTCTGTTCATGCTGCTGGCTGAAAAGCACGGTACGAAAACGGTCTGTGACGACGTCGAAAAAATGACCATTGCCCAGGCCTTTTTAACGGGGATCTTTCAGATCTTGGCCTTATGGCCCGGCTTCTCCCGGTCCGGATCGACCATCGCCGGCGGCCTGTTCTTAGGCCTTAGCCGAAAGGCGGCAGCAGACTTTTCCTTCATCATTGCCGTACCGGTCATGATCGTAGCCTGCTTCTACGACCTCTTGAAGAGCCTGAGCGACCTTAGCAGCAACGATTTGATCATGATCGTCATCGGTTTTATTACGGCTTTTATTGTCGCCTACGTCTCGGTCTTGTGGTTCCTTAAATTCATGAACAAGTCGACACTGGCCTCTTTTGCCTACTATCGATTCGTCGTGGCTGTCATTTCCTTCGTTTATTTCTTTATTCTTTCTTAATCGAAAAAAATACTGCCGCCTGGCGGTCTTATCTTGGATGATAAGCCGGCAGGGGCAGTATTTTTTTTACTTCTTTATAACGTTTAGGAGCCGCTGCTCGATAATTGTTCGAACTCGGCGATCAATTGGTTTAAGACGGGGACGATATTGTCGTCATCGATGTCGGCACGAAAGGCTTCCATCATATTAGGGAAGAAAATATAGAGTCCCTGCATGTAGATATAGTAATAATACTGCAGGTCGTCGTGACTCATGATGGTCGAGGATAAGGCGTCATTGACGGCAAAGTTCAGGTCATAAAAATCAAGAATTTCATTTTTGAAGCGGTCTACATCGAGTTCGCCTCGGGCGTAATCATCCATGAGGTGGCCGCCCATCTCGCTGAGGGCGTCGGCGACATCAGAAAGATTGTCCGGGACGGTAAGTCCTTCGTCTTCCATGATGTGCGTCAAGGTGTGAAGCGATGTAATCAGGGATTCGCAGAAAAAATTGAAGGTCAGGGCTCCTTCTGAGCCCTTCAGATTCGTAAAGACAGTAGATTCCATGAAAGCCTCCTTGAGGGTAATTTTTCTTATTATACCATATTTTAAGCGAAATGAATTGAATCATGCCCTTTAATATAGTACGATAGTAGGGAGAATCTCATGTAGGAGGTAGTGTTGGTGGCTCAAAAAAATAAAAAGATTCAACTAAAGAAACGTTCCCGCCAGTCGGCTCGGATCCACCGCGGCCTGGCCATGCCTGTCGGTCCCGGCAGTGAAAACAGTTTAGTCAGCTTTCGCGATTTTGCCGATCTGAAGGCTAAATATTTTCGCTTTACCGGCCGTATTCAGCGCCGTCCCTTTTTGGCACGGACGTTGATTTTGATGGTGGCCCAATTTATGTTTTCTCTGATCCTTTACAGCAAAATCATCGAGTCCATTTTGATTGGTCACGAAGATTATGCCATTATTTTCGGACTCATCTTTTTGGTATTGACGGTTCCTACGGTGTGGGCTCATCTATCCCTCGGTACCCGGCGTTTTCATGACCTCAATAAACCGGGTGCCTTGTTTGCCATTCCGTATATCGCCTATCTGGCAAGTTATATCCTGCCGGTCCTCGCCTTTGATACGGCAGCCTTGGCCGCCCAGTCGATCATGGCTGTGTGCTACCTGGGCCTGGCGACGGTAAAGGGGACCGATGGCGACAATGCCTATGGTCCGGAACGGGCGCGGTAGAATGGCTTCTTGTCGGACCCGTTGAAACAGCGAGGGGAAACGCCCTATCATAAAGGCCGTGCATGGTTGACACCGTCAGGATGCAGCGGCCTTTTTAGGTGCATCTATGGACAGGGGACGTTATTGCCTGTATAATATTCAAGAATATAGCCTTTTTTCTTACGTGAGGAGACTTAGTATGACAATACCTATGATAAAGACGGACCACCTGTGCCATACCTATGAAGATGAAGATGGCAAGGTTGTCTATGCCTTAAAGGACATTTCGCTGACCGTCGAAAAGGGCGAATTCGTAGCCATTATCGGTACCAACGGTTCTGGGAAGTCGACCCTTGCCAAGCACTTTAACGTCCTGCTTACGCCGACGTCAGGCACGTGTGAAGTCTGTGGGATGCGGACCGATGAGGCTGAGAATATATGGAAGATACGCCAGCACGTCGGCATGGTTTTCCAAAACCCGGACAATCAAATTGTCGCCGCTGTCGTTGAAGAAGACGTCGCCTTCGGACCGGAAAACCTCGGCATTCCGTCCGATGAAATCAAGTCCCGGGTCAGCGATGCCTTAAAACGGGTCAATATGACGATTTATGCTAAACACGGGCCGCACCTCTTGAGCGGCGGTCAAAAACAGCGCATTGCCATTGCCGGAATCCTGGCCATGCAGTGTGACTGCATCGTCCTTGATGAACCGACGGCTATGCTCGACCCCGTGGGTCGTAAAGAAGTCATGGATACCCTCCATCAACTGAACCGGGAAGGCATTACGGTCATCATCATTACGCACTTCATGGAAGAAGCGGTCCAGGCGGAACGGGTCGTCGTCATCGATAAGGCGGAAGTCAAGATGGACGGTGAGCCGCGGGACGTCTTTTCAAAGGTCAAAGAACTGAAGGACATGGGCCTTGATGTGCCCGTCGCCGCAGAATTGGCGGACCGGCTGCGCCAAAAGGGCCTGACCCTTCCGGCATCGATTATCACGGAAAAGGAATTGGGAGACGCATTATGTCAATTAAGTTAACGAATGTGAGCCATACGTATGGTGTCGGGACGCCCTTTGAAAAAACGGCCCTCCACGATACGAATGTGGAGATTCATGAGGGAGAATTCATCGGGATCATCGGTCACACCGGCTCGGGAAAGTCGACGCTGGTCCAGATTTTAAACGGACTCATAAAGCCTACGAACGGCTCGGTTACCGTCGACGGTACGGATATCGGGAAGAATACGAAAGAAGCCTTGGCAGTGCGCCATAAGGTGGGCATGGTCTTTCAGTACCCCGAATATCAGCTCTTTGAAGAAACGATTGCCCGCGACATTGCCTTCGGTCCTCGGAATTTCGGCCTCAGTGAGACCGAAGTCGAGGATCGGGTCAAGGAAGCCATGGATTTTGTCGGCCTTGACTATGATACCTATGCCAACCGCTCGCCCTTTCGGTTGAGTGGCGGTCAGATGCGGCGCGTGGCCATTGCCGGCGTCATTGCCATTCATCCGGCCTACCTCATCCTCGACGAACCGTCAGCCGGCCTCGATCCCGTCGGACGGCGGGAAATTTTTTCCGAGATCCAGCGCTGGCATAAGGAAAAAGGCGTTACGGTCATCCTGGTTTCCCATAATATGGAAGATATATCGCAGATGGCCAGCCGACTCCTGGTCCTTTCTCAGGGCCATATCGTCCTCGACGGCGAACCCCTGTCGATTTTTGCGCAGCACGGGGACGAGCTGCAACAAGCCGGCGTCGCCGTTCCGCCGGTAAACGGCGTCCTTCAATATCTGAAGGGACGGGGCCTTGCCGTCGACGACCGGGTACGGACGGTAGAACAAGGCGCCGAGGCTATTTACGACTGCTTGAAAGGAGGGACGGGCCATGCTCACTGATATCACACTGGGGCAGTATTTTCCGGGGACGTCTTTCCTGCACCGCCTCGATCCGCGGGTAAAAATCATCGCCGTAATGATTTTCATCGTCGCCATCTTTTTGGCAAATTCCCTGGAGTCCTACGGTATCGTCACGGCTTTTGTGGCCTTGAATTTTGCCATTTCCCGGCTGCCGGTGCGGTTCATTTTTAAATCGTTGAAACCCTTGTGGGTCATCATTATCTTTACCATGGCCGTCCACGTCTTTGCGACGCCCGGTGACGTCCTTTGGCAGTACGGCGTGCTGCACATTACCAAAGAAGGGCTGTACCAAGGGGCTTTGATGACGGCCCGCCTGGTATTCCTCATCGTTTTTTCGTCCCTGTTGACGTATACGACGTCGCCCATCGTCTTGACCGACGGCATCGAACACCTCTTGAATCCCTTTAAGCGGATCGGCGTGCCGGCTCATGAACTGGCCATGATGATGACCATTGCACTGCGCTTTATTCCGACGCTCTTGGAAGAAACGGACCGCATCATGAAGGCCCAGACGGCAAGAGGGGCCAACTTTACCAGCGGTAGCCTCATCCAGCGCGGCAAGAGCATGATCCCTCTCTTGGTGCCGCTTTTTGTCAGTGCTTTTCGCCGGGCCGACGATCTGGCGACGGCCATGGAAGCCCGCTGTTATCGCGGCGGCGAAGGGCGGACGCGGATGAATGAATTGTCCTGCACCTATCGTGATGCCATTGCTATGGCGGCCGTCCTCATCGTGACGGCCATCCTGGCGGCTATGCGGTGGTTGTAATGGCCAAGAAAAATATTTGCCTCGTCGTGGCCTACGACGGTACGGATTTTCACGGCTTTCAGCGCCAGACCAATGCCGCTTCGATCCAGGCCTGTATCGAACAAGGCTTGTCGGCCATCTTTCAGTCGCCAATTACGATTTACGGAGCGGCTCGGACCGATGCCGGCGTCCATGCCCGCGGTCAGGTCGTCAACTTCTATGGAGAAGGTTCGATTCCGACGGAAAAGATTCCCTATGCCATGAAAGGCTATTTGCCGACGGAAATTGCCGTTCTCTCAGCCCGTGAAATGCCGGAACACTTCAGCGTCCGTCATGACAACGTCGGCAAGCATTACCGCTATACCATCGACAACAATCGGATGCATGATCCCTTTGCCTTGCGATACGCCTGGTTCATCCGCAAGCCCCTCGACCGGGAGGCCATGAAGGAAGGGGCAGCCATCCTCTTGGGAACCCATGATTTTTCCGCTTTTGAAGGGCAGAATACGACGCCCATGAATCCTGTGAAGACGATGTATTCCATCACCTTCCATGATCGGGGGCACCTTCTCGATATCGATGTCGTCGGCGACGGCTTTTTATATCACATGGTGCGCAATATTGCCGGCGGTCTCGTCGATATCGGACTCCATCGCATCACGCCGGATCGTTTTCGGGATATCCTGGAAGGCGGCGACCGGACAAAGCTCGGTGCGACGGCGCCGGCTCAAGGGCTTTGCTTAGAAACGGTCTTTTATGATGAAAAAGAACTGGAACTTCGTATCAAATCCCTGGAAAATTAATCATTTATGGCTGTTTTGCGGTATTTCTTGCCAATAAAAAACAAAAAAACAAAATAATATGGTATAATAAATGCGAATAGAACAATCCCGTTTTTTTTGCCGGAGGTGAGGCCCATGCTGACGAGTTTATTAGCTGCTATCACTAAGGGACAGGATCTTAGCGATAGAGAAACTTCTTTTGTGATGGAACAAATCATGGAAGGCGCCATGTCTGATATTCAACTGGCGGCATTCCTGGCTGCCCTGACGACTAAGGGAGCCTCTCAGCGGGAAGTGATCGCCCTCGCCCGGACGATGCGGGAATACAGCATGAATGTACCTTGCAGCGATGATGTCTTTGACATCGTCGGCACGGGCGGCGGCCGTATGAAGACCTTCAACATTTCAACGACGGCCGCTTTTGTCATCGCCGCCGGCGGGGTTCGCGTCGCCAAGCACGGCAATCGGGCGAAGACGTCGCGCAGCGGGTCGGCCGATCTCCTGGAAGCCTTGGGGGCCAATATCTTTCTCAGTCCCGAAAGCTGCCTTATTATGTTGGAAGAGCTCGGTCTTTGCTACTTTTATACGCGTTACTATTACTATATGATGAAACGTATCGATGTCGTCCGCGAACAGATGGGGATCGGAACGGTCTTTGACGTCCTTCGGCCCTTGACCAATCCCGCTCATGCCGCTTATGAAATCCTCGGCGTCAGCGAAGCCCATTTAGTCGAACCCATGGCCCATGTCTTAGCCGCTCTCGGTGTCCGACACGGCATGGTCGTCTATGGCCGGGACGGCAGTGATGAGATCTCGGCGGCAGCGCCGACGACGATTTGTGAATTTACGCCGGGTTCTTTTGAGACTTATGAAGTGCGGCCTGAAGACTTTACCCTGCCCGTAGCCGCGCGTCAGGAGTTGGAAGGCGGCGTTCCGAAAGACAATGCCCTCATCACGCGGCGCATTTTTGATGGGGAAAAGAGCGGAGCCCGGACGGCCGTTCTACTCAATGCCGGTGCTGGCCTCTATATTGGCGGTCAGGCTCCTGATTTTGCCTCCGGTGTCCGCAAAGCGGCCCGAATCATCGACAGCGGCTCAGCCCGTCAGAAACTGGACGATTTCATCGTCATGAGCCACCGGTTGGGCGAAGCCGAAAAAATGGAACTCATAGCAGACAGAGACCCTGAAGATGTGGTATAATGAAGGGTAATGAAAATTTGATTATTACGTGAGGATCGCATTTCTATGAATGATAAATATTTAGGCTGGCTCCTTCATATCGGTGGGGGCTTATTAGTCATTTTAATGTTGCTATCGATTCAACTCATGGCGCCTGATTTCTACTCGACGATGTACCGTTTGACGGCCAGGGGTGATTTGGATGGCTTGGCTGACTATATTGCTTCCTTCGGATTTTATGCCGTCGGGCTCAGTATCTTCCTGATCGCCTTCGTCAATGCCATCGGCCTGCCGTCGATTCCGTTCCTGACGGTAAACGGCATCATCTTCGGCCTAATTCCGGGGATCCTCATCTCCTGGGTCGGCGAAGTCATTGGGATTGAAATCAGCTTCCGCCTGACGAGGACCTTGCTCCGCAAGCAGGCCCAGAAGGTTATTTCGCGGAGTAAGATGCTCGAGAAACTCGATTCGTACAGCTGTATCCGTACGGTCATGATGGGGCGGGCCATTCCGTACGCACCGAATGTCGTCGTTACGGCTTTCAGCGCCCTCAGCCATATCTCTTATCGTGACCACTTCATCGCCAACGTGCTGGGGAAGTTCCCTGCCGTCTTAGTCGAAGTCTGGCTCGGTCATGATTTGCTCCGCATTCAGGAACATTGGGGCCGCCTCATAGTCCTGGTTGCCATCGTCGCCTTTATTTACGTGATTATCTGGTGGCGAAAGCGCTATATCAAAAAAAAGCGACCGTACTGCAGTAAAGAAAGCTCTTAAAAAGCGTTGTCTCTCAGAGGCAGCGCTTTTTTGATGGAAGCTGGTATTTATCCGCCGGAAGGCATAAAAAAAGAACTGCCGCCAAGCGACAGTTCTTTAACATCCGGTTGAAGCGGATTATTTTGCGAAATAACGAGCCAAGAGGCCATCGAAGACGCGGCCGTGACGAGCTTCGTCTTTTGCCATTTCATGGACCGTATCGTGGATAGCGTCGAGGTTGAGCTGTTTAGCGAGGGTAGCCAGTTCTTTTTTACCAGCGCAGGCACCCTGTTCAGCAGCAGCGCGGAGTTCGAGGTTTTTCTTCGTATCCGGCGTAACGACTTCGCCGAGGAGTTCAGCAAATTTTGCTGCGTGTTCAGCTTCTTCAAAAGCGATGCGTTTGTAGGCTTCAGAAACTTCCGGATAGCCCTGACGGTCAGCAACACGGCTCATAGCGAGGTACATGCCGACTTCGCTGCATTCGCCAGTAAAGTTGAGGTGGAGGCCTTCGATAATGCGTTCGTCAACGCCTTCAGCGACACCTACGCGATGTTCGTCAGCATATTCTTTTACGCCGGCAACGAGTTCTGTGAATTTCGATTTCGGAGCGCCGCACTGAGGACACTTTTCCGGAGCTTCCGTACCTTCATAAACATAACCGCAGATGCTGCATACAAATTTTTTCATCATTCATTCCTCCTGATTGATTCGTTTTTTATTTCTGTAATCGTAACAAATAGAACGTATTTGTTACGGAATTATTATAGCAAAGGGATAGGGCAAAATCAAGGATAATTTGTAAATAATTTTAATTGATAAGTATTATTGATAAGTATTATTGATTAAATAATGAAAGCCGAAAGCGGAGAAAAAGCCTTTTATTGCATTTTATACATCAGTCTTATATAATAAGGATAGTATCCATAAAACAGAGAACGATGCCGTTCGTAGATAGATGTAAATTTTGACGTGGAGGTACGCCTATGTGGAATAAAAAGGTTTCTTGCCTGCTCGCAGTGTTGGCCCTGTGTGGTACGATGGCTGCCGGTGCAGCAGATTACACGGTTTTGGAAAAGGCCGATAAAGTAGAAACGACGATTTACGGGACGACCCAGACGGGGTCCTTGAATGACCGGATTGCGTCGGTCGATAAACTGCTCAACGGCAAGTCGACCGTTTCCGGTAGTTTACAGGATAAAGCCAATTCGTTATATAAAGATGTATATGGCAACTCCGGGTCAGACCTGTCCTTGCTCACGGCTGTCAACCTCCTGCAGTGGCAGTATTCCGGCCAGATTACGACAGAACCGATTTTAGTTCGTGTCGAATCGATGGAACAGGATATCGACGGCAAGACCATGGCCGGTTCCTTGGAAGGGCGAGTCATGGCCCTCCGTCGAGCACTCTTGGGCAATACCAAATATATTTCTCAGCGTGTCATCATTCCGGCCAATACCCTGGTTACCATGACCAACCTCGACGAACTGAATTCCAAGACGATTCAAGAAGGCGATGTCGTACGCTTTACTGTTGCTGATGACGTCCTTGTCGGCGATGTCATTGCCATTCCCCGCGGCATGGAAGTAAACGGGACGGTTACCAAGGCCCGTAAATCAGGCCGCTTTGGCAAAGACGGAAAGATCGAAATCATGTACGATAACGTTCGCGCAGCGGACGGTTCGCCAGTGGCCCTTATGGTCGGTGATAAGACCAAGGATCAGTATAAACGGACGGCCGGTGCTGTCGGCGCTTCGGCTGCCGGTGCCGTCATCTTAGGTCCAGTCGGCTTAGTCGGCGGTCTCTTTGTTCATGGTAACGAAGTCGATATTCCGGCAGGAACGACGATGTATGCCGAAACGAAGGCCAATACAGAAGTCGTCGGCTTTAAGGAAAACGGCGTCATGGACGACATGGAAACGGCCGATATGGCGGCTAGCGGTGTAACCGTTCCGTCGTTCAATCCTGTCAGTGACAGCGATGTCGACGACAGTGCCGCTGACGAACATGACAGTGACAGCAGCGGCGGCGATTTGCAGGCCGGCCTCAAGGCCGGGACGGTAACGCCTGTCGATTTAGAAAATACCAACCACGATGATGAAGCCGAAACAGTCGTCAAGATTCAATCGAATACAGCAGGTGACGCGAATGAATAAAACATGGACAGCGGCGATGGTCGCTGCCTTGCTGCCGCTGACCCTTTCAATCAGGGCAGCCGGTACGGATCAACTTTATACCGATAATACCATGGCCGTTCCGGTAACGGAAAAGACGGTTATTCCCGTTGATTTGGATAAGGCCTCGACGGCGCAGGATGTGGTCCTGCCCCAGCAGCCGGTCCATATGACGGCCGATAACCTCTTGGTCCGCAACTCCGATGGGTATGTGAAGAGCCGGGGGAACGTCGATATTCAGCAGGGGATGGAAGAAGTCCATGCCAACTACGTCGAAGGCAATACCAATACCGGTATCTATCATACGACAGGTCCCGTCGTCTATGTAAACGAGACCAATGCCTTGACGGGGAAAGATATTACCTATAACAGTAAGACCAGCAGCATGAGTATGGATAATATCGAAGGCTTTATCGGTCCCATGACGTATATTCGCGGGACCGATGCCGAAATGTATGACAACATCGGCTATGTAAAGCACGGCCTCATTACGACGCCTCATGCCGTCGCGAAGACGCCGGACTATTACATTACCGGTGACGATATCCGCATTTATCCCGGCGAAAAGTTTACCTCTGAAAATACGGCCCTGTGGTTTAAGCACATCCGCCTGTTTACCTATGGCCACTACGAAGGCCGCCTCGATAATCGAAAGAATTCGCGGCCCTATCTCTTTACCCTGCTGCCCCGTCCGACCTATAACAGTGACGATGGCTTCGGTGTTAGAGGCTATGCCGACATACCCCTCAATGAGTCCGGTGATCTGAGCTTCCACGGAAGTTATGCCTTAAACAGCAAGAATGGCTTCAAACCGGCCGCCCGAATCCAGAAGGACACGGGATTTGGTACCTTCCGCTTTGGCTACAGCCAGGAAGAAAGTACCGATAATGATGATAATATCTGGGCTACGAAGTGGCCGGAACTCGAGTATTTTGCGCCTCGTCTCAATTTGGGGACGACGGGAATTTACATCGATTCCCGGGCCAGCTGGGGCCGCTGGGCTGAAGACGGCGTCAAGACCGGCACCCATAAAGGCTTCCGGACGGAAATCACGCACGTGCCCATTCCCTTGTGGACTAAGGCTAACCTGCGCTTCTTTGCCGGCTACCGCAAGGACTTGTATTCGACGAAGGATGCCCAGCGCCGCGATCCTTATTCGGGGGTTATCCTCAATCAAGGCATCAACGATCACCTGTGGACCAGTTTTTGGTATAAGAAGCATAACGTCAGCGGCTACACGCCGTATCGCTTCGATACCCTGGACAAACCTCGTCAGAAAGGCTTCTCTGTCGGCTATGTCCTGACCCCACGGGATACGGTCATCTTCTCTTTGGCGCAGAATCTCGATAATAACGACATTGCCACCCGAAATTATACCTGGGTTCGCGATCTCCACTCTTTTATCGCTATCATTACCTACAAGCAGGTCGAAAAGCAGTGGGAAGTTAAGGTACAGGCCAAGGACTTTGACTTATAGCCTGGTGAAGTAAAAAGCTATAGAGGGGGACTGTCCGATGAAGGCAGTCCCTTTATTTGTAGTTTTACGGTAATTTTACAGCCGATTTTCTCGCGATTAGGTTATAATAAATATAAAATAGCCTTATAGTTTTTATGAAAGGAATGTGCTCCTATGCCTTTGATTTACTGTGTGGAAGATGATGAAAATATCCGTGAACTCGTCGGTTATGCCCTGCGCAGTCAGGATTTCGAAGTAGAAACCTTTGCCGACAGCCGAGAATTTTGGCCGGCTCTCGAAAATAGGATGCCTGCGCTCTTGCTGCTGGACATCATGATGCCCGGCGAAAGCGGCAATGACATCCTCGATAAACTGCATAAATCACCGCAGTATAAGTCCCTGCCAGTTATCATGCTGACGGCGAAGACCAGTGAATACGATATCGTCAAAGGCCTCGACGGAGGTGCCGATGACTACGTCTGCAAACCCTTCGGGATCGTCGAGCTCATTTCCCGTATCCGTGCCGTCCTGCGCCGGTCGACGCGGCAGAGCACGGAAACCAACGTCTATACCTATGGCCTGGTTACCCTGGATCAGGAAAAACATACCGTTTCCGTCGACGGCAAGCCCTGTCATCTGACGGTCAAGGAGTTTGAACTCCTTCGCTACCTTTTGGTCAATACGGATATCGTCCTCAAACGAGAACAGATCATGGAAGCCGTTTGGGGCTTCACTTATGAAGGTGAAAGCCGGACCATCGACATGCATATCAAGAGCCTGCGACAGAAGCTCGGTGACGGCGGCAAGATCATCCATACCGTCCGCGGCGTAGGCTATGTCATCGGAGGCGGCCTATGAAGCGTAAGGTCTACGCTAGCCTGCTGGTTATGGGGCTGGCCTGCATGGCCGTCACGCTGCTCATATCGACTTGGTTTTTTTGGAACTCAACACAACGACAGATTCAGCAAGAATTGGAAATGACGATGAACGTCGTCGAAACGACGATTGAAGAAGGCAATGATACGACGCTGTACCTGCAAAAGATGGGCTTTCACAATAATGACGGCCTGCGCATTACCTGGATCAGTACCTACGGCGTCGTCCTCTTTGAATCAGATTATGATAAGGGCGTCATGGAAAATCATTTAGAACGTCCTGAAGTAAGAGCGGCTATGGCCACCGGGGAAGGCATGGCCGTCCGCGATTCACAGACCGTTTCCAAGGCCTTGTACTACTATGCCAAGCGATTGCCTGACGGAACCATTTTGCGGGTCAGTCTCGAGCGGGATACCTTTTATGCCCACTTCTTGAATCTCCTTCCCTGGACATTGCTTCTCCTGGGCTTGTCGGCCCTGGCCTGTGTCAAAGCGTCGCGCATTCTGACGGCCAGCCTGCTCAGCCCTTTGCGCCAGACGGCCCTCTTTATCCGCCAAATCAACGATGTCAACGTCAAGATGACCGAACCGCCGCACGTCGATCATGAGCTGCAGCCACTAGTCGATAAGATCTTTTTCCAAAGTCAGACCATTACCGACAACCTGCGAAGTCTGGAGCAGCAGCGAAATATGATGCGCCTTATCATGGAAAACCTTCAAGAAGGCGTCATCCTGACCGACAAATCCTACGGCATTGCCGGTCTCAACCTAAGGGCAGCTCACTTTTTAGGGGCCGACAATACCCAGGCCGTACTGCAGCGAAATTTAAAGGAACTCATGCCTGACGCGCCGTGGAATCATTTACAGCACTTAGAAGGCGTCTGCGAAGAAAAGCTGACTCGCGCTGACCGCCGGTATCTGTTGACGATACAGCCGGTCTATAAGGACGATGATTTTTATGGGATGCTGTTTATCGTCGACGATGTGACTGAACAGGAACGGCGGGAACAGCTGCGCCGGGAATTTACGTCCAACGTATCCCACGAATTAAAGACGCCCCTTACGTCGATCAGCGGCTTTGCCGAAGTTTTGTCGACGGGGATTTGCAACAATAAAGACGATATCATCCATTTTGGGACACTCATTCGCAAAGAAGCCCTGCGCCTTTTGCAGATGATTGAAGAAATCATGCACCTGGCCCGCATCGAAGACGGCAAGCGCCAGATTAAGATGGAAGACGTAGACCTTCGCGAACTCATTCAGGAAATCGTCGAGTTTATGGAACCGGTCTTGATGGAAAAGAAGGTAACCATCCACTGTACGCTGGATGATACGACGATCCTCGGCGACCGCGGCTTGTGTCGGGAACTCATTATGAACCTCCTCGACAATGCCGTGAAGTACAACCGCCCGGGCGGTCACGTCTATGTTACCGTTCGTCATGAAGGTCATCGTGTCGTTCTCGTCGTCCGCGACACGGGGATCGGTATTCCCGAAGATAAACAGAAGCGCGTTTTCGAACGATTCTATCGCGCCGACTCCAGCCGCTCCCAAAAAATCAAGGGAACCGGTTTGGGGCTTGCGATCGTTAAACACATTGTGGAACAGCATCACGGCACGATTGCCCTTACCAGTAAAGAGAATGAAGGAACAGAAATCACCATTACCTTCCAGGCCTGATCAGGCCTGGCGGGTTGTGGTGATTTTTTTTACAATATTTTACAATACATACATCCAAACCTTACATCCTGTTGATAGGATAAGACTGTATTCAGAATCAGGAACATCTTTCAGATTCTTTTATTTAAAGGAGAGGATTTCGTTATGAAGTTGAAAAAATTAGTTCTCATCGCTTTGGCAGCCACTATGGCTATTGGCGTTGCTGGTTGTGGAAGTCAGCAGCAGAGTAGTGATTCGTCCAAACAAGCGAACGTTTCCGGAAGTATTACTGGCTCTGGTTCTTCGGCCTTGCTGCCCTTAGTGAAAGACGCAGCTGAAAAATTCAAGGCAACGAACAAGGACGTCACCATTACCCTCAATGCCGGCGGTTCCGGTACGGGTCTGAAACAGGTTTCTGATGGTTCTGTTGATATGGGCAACTCTGACGTACCGGCCGAAACGAAACTCGATAAAGAAAAAGCCGACAAATTGGAAGACCACAAAGTCGCTGTTATGACCGTTGCTACGATCATCAACAAAGACGTAGGCGTTAAAAACTTGACGCGTCAGCAGCTGCAGGATATCTTCACGGCTAAAGTTACGAACTGGAAAGATGTAGGCGGTCAGGATATGCCAATCGTCTTGGTAACGCGTCCGAAGACCTCTGGTACTCGCGCACTGTTCCAGAAATATGCTATCAACGGTGCTGAAGAAGCCGACAACAAATCCCTTGAAACGGATAACTCCGGCATTCTTATTCAGAGCGTTTCCCAGAACCCGGGTGCTATCGGCTATGTCGCATTGCCGTACTTGCTGAACAATGATTCCGTCGGCGTCGTTTCCATCGATGGCGTAGAACCTACCTTGGAAAACACCTACAACGGTAAATACAGCGTATGGGGCTACGAACACATCTACACGAGCAAAGATCCGAAACCGGCTGTTAAAGCCTTCATCGAATACATCACAGGTGCCGAATACGGCAAACGTATCGAAGAACTTGGCTACGGCGTAAGCTCGAAGATGCAGACGAAAGAAGTTCATTAATCTATTGGAGGAACGGGTATGAATGCAATCGAAACGGTGGTCCAAAGAGCCCATCGTAACGAGAAAGCAGCCAAAACGTTCATCACCATTTGCGGCATCGGTATGGCACTGGTGCCGCTTCTCATTGGCGCTTTTCTCTTTGTTAAAGGTACAGATACGTTTTTCACTTTCGGCCACAGCGTAACGGAATTTCTCTTTTCCGGTCAATGGAAACCGAGCGATACGGCCGAAGGCGGCGGTCAAGTTGGGGCTGCTATGTTCTTGGCAGGTTCACTGGTTACGTGTCTGCTGGCACTAGTTATTTCCTTGCCCTTCAGCCTGGCCTCGTCAATTTATATGACTGAAATCGCGACGCCTAAGCGGCGCCGCCTGATTCAGCCGGCTATCGAATTATTTACGGGCATTCCTTCTGTTGTTTATGGCTTTGTCGGCATGACCGTCCTCATTCCGGCACTGCGCCATATCTTCCCGATGCCCTTTGGCTTTTCCGTCTTAGCTGCCGGTATCGTCTTGGCCGTCATGATTTTCCCGACGATTACGACGATGGCAGCCGATGCCATGGCAGCTGTTCCCAAATCGTGGCGCGAAGCTTCTTACGGCCTCGGTGCAACGCGTTGGGAAACGATTGCTCACGTCGTCCTGCCTGCTGCTAAGAGCGGTATTTTCACCGGTATCATCCTGGGCCTGGCCCGTGCCTTGGGCGAAGCCCTGGCCGTTGCTATGGTTATCGGTCAGATGAAAGTCTTCCCGACATCCTTGTTCCTGCCGGCTAGTACCCTTACGACGGCAATTTCAGCGGATATGGGGGGCGCCATGGAAGGCGGCGAATACAATGCCGCTCTGTGGACGATGGCGTTGGTCTTGTTCCTGCTGTCGTTCCTGTTCATTTTCATTATCCACCAGATCAATGCCGCTTCCGAATTAAAAGGAGGACGGAGTTAATATGACCAGTATTGAAACCAAAAAAAGTAAAGATAAAATGATGACCGCCGTTTTTACGTGCGGCGCGGCCTTTGCTGTCGTATTGCTGATTGCCTTCGTTCTTTACGTCGTCGTCAGCGGTGTAAGCGGCATGACACCGCAACTCTTATCCTTTACCGGTGCCGGCTTAGGAAACATGTTCTTTAATACGATTTATTTAGTCGTATTAGCCTTGGTCGCCAGTGCGATCATCGGGATCCCGGCCGGTATCTTCCTCGCTGAATATGCGAAAAAAGGCCGCATCACCCATTGGGTCCGCATGGCCGTTGAAACCTTGGCATCCCTGCCATCTATCGTCGTCGGTTTGTTTGGCTACTTGGTCTTCATCGTCATGACCGGTTCCCAGTGGAACCTCATGGCCGGTGCTTTGGCCGTATCCATCCTGACATTGCCCCTGGTTACGTCGGTTACGGAAGATGCCCTGCGCAACTTACCGTCGAGCTACCGCAACGGCAGCTTGGGCCTCGGCGCTTCTCACTGGCAGACTATCTGGCATGTCCTCTTGCCGGCTTGCTTCCCGCGCATCATGACTGGCCTCATCATGGCTGCCGGCCGTGGTTTTGGTGAAGCTGCTGCTTTGATGTTTACGGCAGGTATGTCGACGGATATCGACTGGACCAACTGGGACATTACGACCAAATCGAGTCCCCTTAACCCTTTCCGTCCCGGCGAAACTTTAGCCCTGCACATCTGGGCTCTTCGTACGGAAGCCCTTCATGCCGATGCAGCCCAGCAGGCTGCTGCATCGTCGGCAATCCTGATGATCATGGTATTGGTCTTCAGCCTGGTTGCACGCTATTTAAGCTATCGAATCGATAAGAAAATGGGAGGAAACAACTAATGTCTGAAATTACTACGACCCTTACGGGTTTTTCGGCAGCCACGATCGAAAAGAAACGGGCTGTTGATGCGGTACAGGAAGGTGCACAGAGCACGACCGGTACGGCGGAATATACCTTTGATGTCAGCAACATGGATCTCTTTTACGATGAATACCAGGCGCTCAAAGACATCAACATGAAAATTCGTAAAAATGAAATTACGGCCCTCATCGGCCCTTCGGGCTGCGGGAAGTCGACCTTCCTCAAGACCTTGAACCGCATGAACGACTGGGTCGAAGGCTGCCGTGTCACCGGCGACATCCGCTTTGAAGGTCAGGATATCTTCAAGGAAGTCGACCCCTTGGCACTGCGCTACCGCGTCGGCATGGTTTTCCAGCAGCCGACTCCGTTCCCGAAGAGCGTTTATGAAAACATTGCCTACGGTCCCCGCGTCCAGGGCATCAACGATAAGAAGAAACTCGATGAAATCGTTGAAAGAAGCCTGCGTCAGGCTGCCTGCTGGGACGAAATGAAGGACCGCCTCAATAAGAGCGCCCTCGGCCTGTCCGGCGGTCAGCAGCAGCGTCTGTGCATTGCCCGTACCCTGGCAGCCGATCCGTCGGTCATCCTCATGGACGAACCGACTTCGGCCTTGGACCCGATCTCGACGCAGAAAATCGAAGATTTAGCCTTGGAATTAAAAGAAAAATATACCATTGTCATCGTTACCCACAGCATGCAGCAAGCCCGTCGTATTTCTGACAGAACGGCATTCTTCCTCTTAGGGGAACTTATTGAGTACGATAATACACTGGATATGTTCACCAATCCGTCGAATCCCAAGACAGAAGAATATATTACCGGCCGTTTCGGCTAAGAGGAGGCAAGGGACTTATGCTGGAAATTTATGAAAAAGAACTGGCTGAGCTGAAGCAGGATATGATCGGCTTGGGCATGAAAGTAGAACAGGCCGTAGAAAGCACGTGGAAGGCCTTGGAACGGAAAGACGTCGAATTGGCTCAGCGCATCTTTGACGGCGACGATGCCATCGATGAACTGGTCAAATCGTGCATGAAGAAAGACTTGACGATTAGTTTGATGCAAGGTCCCGTGGCGGCTGATTATCGGAGCTTGATGGCAACGCTGAAAATCCTCTCCGACTTAGAACGCATTGCCGATCACTGCGCTGATATCAGCCACTACGTTATCCACTTGAAACAGACCAACCACGACGTTCCCTTGCCGGTAGGCGTAAAGGAAATGTACGGTGTCATGTCTTCCATGGTCAGTGACGTCATCGACTTCTACAAAGAACGCGGCACGTCATCTCAGGCAGAATTCATGCGGGATAAAGACGATATCGTCGACCAGGCTTTCAACAACCTGATGATCGATCTGTCTGCCGAAATGACTAAACACCCGGAAAATTCCAAAGACTACATCGACTTGGTCTTGGTTATTAAGTACATCGAACGAATGGCTGACCATGCAAACAACATTGCTGAATGGCTCATCTATCGCGATACTAACGAAATTCGAATCTAAGATACGGATTTTACGAAGCACAAAGCCCCATAAGTTATGCCTGGCGTAACTTGTGGGGCTTTGTTTCTGTCAAAAATAGGGTGCCTTTGGAAGGTCGAAGGCAGGGGTAAGCGGATGAGAACCCGTTTTGCAGGTAATGACGGGAAAGGGGCAGCGAATCAATAATGGCCTGCCGCTGCGCCTTATAGGGGATGTTCATGGAGTCGTTTCGGCTGCCGCTTCGCTAAGGGCATTCTTACTGGTAAAAAGAGCTTTCTGGAATCCTTGGTACGCTCCTGTAGAGCTCGCCAAGCCCTTGGGTATGGTAAGCCCTGGTCGTGAAGTCCTGCGGGAAATGAACGCGAAAAAAACGCAGTCCCGACGAGGACTGCGTTTGAACCTATCCGTATCAATATTCCGGAGGCATATTCTTTTGGGTATGCGGCATGGAAAGGGCATCGCCAGGATACTGGTGGAATTTAACTGGCGATGAGGTAAAGCCGCGGCCGACGACTTCAGAAGCGTCGCTGATGATCATGAAGGCTTGAGGATCGAGCTTGTTGACGATTTCCTTGACTTTGGCCACTTCCGTCAGTTTGATGACGGCATAAATGACTCGTTTATCCTGCATGGTGTAAGCCCCTTGGCCGTGGATATAAGTGGCGCCGTGGCCGATATAGCGCATAAGAACCTGGGCGATGGGCGTCGAGCGGTTGGAAATGATGAGGACGCTCTTTCGCTGCTTGAGGCCGAGGACGACCTTATTGGTAATAAAGGCGGCGATATAGATGGCGACGAAGGTCAACACGGCTCTTTCTAGGGAGAACATGTAAGCCGCTGCTGACAGGATGACCAGGTTGAGGATCATCGTAACCGTACCCATTTCCAGGGAGTAGTATTTTTTGACGATGGCGCCGATGACATCAAGGCCGCCGCTGTTGCCGTTGTATTTGTAGATGATGCCGAAGCCGATGCCCGACAGGATGCCGCCGGTAATGGAGGAGAGCATGGGATCATCCATGATCTGCCACGTCGATAAGAAGGACGTGGCGTCGGCCAGGACCGAGAGCATGATCGTACCGACGATGCTGAGGAGGGTGTAACGGCGTCCCATGAATTTGTAGCAGGCGATCATGATCGGGATGTTGAGGATGAAGATGCCGGTCCCGACGGGAAGGCCTGTTGCAAAATAAATCATGATGGCTGCGCCGCTGATGCCGCTGCTCAATAAATGGAAGGGGATGAAGAAGGCGTTCATCCCGATGACGACGACCAGGCTGCCGACGAAGGAGGCAATGTAAGGAACCGCTAATTCCCAAAGGGTCTGGGCTGGTAATAAGTTTTGTGCCGGTAATAAGTTTTTCATAATTTTTCCCCCAGTTTGAATGAACAATTGTAAAGCAAAGGAAAAAACGGTATAATCATGATAGCATAATGAAGATTCTGTGCATTCGTACAGGATGCTATGAAGGCAGTAAATTCCTGCTTTTGTCTCATTATAACATAGGGAAATTTTTAATCAATAAGGCAGTGCACATTTTATACACGGAGTGACAGTATGACTGAAATAACAGAAATTGGCTATGGAAAAATTAACTTGGCGTTGGCGATTACAGGCTGTCGAGAGGATGGTTATCACAATATCGATACGATCTTCCAATCGATCGGACTCTACGATACGGTAACGCTGACCGAAGCGGAGGAATTTCAGTTAACCTGTTCCGTCGAGTCACTGCCCTGTGACGAGACCAATTTAGCCTACCGGGCTTGGAAAGCCCTCTGTCCATATAAAAAGGACAATCACCAGGTGGCCATCCATATTGAAAAGCGTATTCCCATTGCCGCCGGCCTGGCTGGCGGCAGTACTGACTGTGCCGCCGTTCTGCGCGGGTTGAATCGCTTGTGGAATCTCTCGTTATCGCAGGAAGAATTGTGCCGCATTGGTGCTAAACTAGGTGCCGACGTGCCTTTTTGCCTTTGCGGGGGTACTATGCGCGGCACTGGGATTGGCGAACGACTTCGAGTGCTGTCGCCTCTGCCGCCCTGGCCGGTTGCCCTGGTCCATCCCCGGGTCGCCGTAGAGACGAAACGAGCCTATGCGCTCTTTGACGGCCATAAAGAGCATGGCACCATCGATGTCGATGCCGTTGAAGCGGCCATCGAAAAGGACGATTTCGAAGCCTTGACAGATGCCATGGGAAATACCTTTGAGGAACTCGTCATGCCCGACGTGCCCCAAGTAGCTCAGTGCCGGGATCGATTGGCATCGCTTGGCCTGCAGCCACTCATGGCCGGCAGCGGACCGACGGTCTTTGCCTTAGTACCGCCGACGAGGGAAGAAGAAGTGCGGCGCCAAGTGATGACTTGGGCCGATGTCGATACATACATGACCACAATCGTGAAACGAGGGGACGGTGAAAGATAACCGATGCAAAAACAGACGAAAAGACATGCGTTAGAACCGATAAAATTAGATGCCTACCGACCGCTGCGGGAAGTCGTCAGCGAGGCCCTGCGCCAGGCCATTAAAGACGGGGTGCTAAAGCCCGGCGAACGGTTGATGGAAATTCAACTGGCCGAAGAACTCGGCGTCAGTCGGACTCCGATTCGCGAAGCCATCCGCAAGTTGGAACTGGAAGGCTTCGTCGTCATGGTACCGCGGCGCGGAACCTACGTGGCCGATATTTCTTTGAAGGATATCGCTCAGGTTTTTGAAATCCGAAGTGCGTTAGAAGAACTGGCGGCCGGCCTTGCGGCGGAACGGATTACGCCGGATGAACTCGAAGATTTGGAACGGATTCTCGTCGAGATCAATGAATATATCGACAACGACCAATTCGATAAGATCGTCGATGCCGACATCCGCTTCCACGACGTCCTGTATCATGCCAGCCGTAATCAGCGACTGGTCGATATCTTGAATAATTTGCGCGAACAGATGCTGCGCTTTCGCTCCATTTCCATGCATTATCCTGGCCGTTTAGCGGCAACCTGGGAAGAACATCGGCAGATGGTGGAAAACATTGCCGATCACAACAGCGCCATGGCGCGGAAAGTGGCTAAAAAACATATGGAAAATTCAGAACGCACCCTGCTGAAAGGGATTCGTCAAGATGAAGAATCGGCTCGACGCGTCCATGAATTATTCCCTCATCAAGACAGATAAGGAAGGGACTTTCAAATGGGACATTTTTTACTCGATCATTTTCACGAAATTCATGAGCGTTCTGAGCACATGGAAGATTTCGAAAACTTTCTCTATGTTTTGACTTATATTTTGTTTGTCTGTTTATTCATACGCTCCCTTGTCGCCTTATATATGGGGCATTGGAATCTATTTTGATAGAAGGGTATTTTTTTATGAAAACATATTCACTTCCCTTTGGAAAAGGGGATCAGCATATTTCTCTTGATGAAACACACGTATTATATGATTTACATGGGAACCATGTCCCTGCCGTAACCGATGAGGCCGCCGAGGTCCGCAAAGCGCTGCGCCAGCCGATTGGAAGCCTTCCTTTGGCAGAGGTCGTAAAATCGTCTGACACGGTGGCCATCATCGTCAGTGACATCACGCGTCTCGTCCATACGGCCCAGATGCTGCCGGTCATCGTCGATGAATTGAACCGGGCAGGCATTCCCGATGAACAGATCAAGGTCATCACGGCTCAGGGGACCCATCGGGCTCATACGTCGGAAGAAGATGAACTCGTCTGCGGCAAAGAAATGGTACAGCGCCTTACCATCATTAACCACGATTGCCGTAATAAGGAAAACCTCGTAAAAGTCGGTACGACGACGCACGGCAACGATGTTTGGCTCAATGCCGAAGCCGTTCGGGCTGATAAGGTCATCGTGACCGGTGCCGTATCCTTCCATCCCATGGCCGGGTTTGGCGGCGGCCGTAAAGCTGTGTTGCCGGGGATTGCCGGCTATGAAACGATCATGCGCAACCATGCCCTGGCCCTTACGGAAGACGTTGGCGGCGGCTGTAATGAACGCTGCGAAACGAGTCTCTTAGAGGACAACCCCCTTCACGACGATATGAAGCAGGCAGCAGCCCTGCTGAATCCTTGCTTTTTGGTCAACACCGTCTTTTCGGCTGACGGGGATCTGGCTGAAGTCGTCGGTGGTCACTGGTATGAAGCCTGGAAGAAAGGCTGTGATGACCTCCTGTCCTTTGCCAGCGTGCCCATTGCTGAGAAAGCCGATATCACCTTGGCCTCTGCCGGAGGTTATCCCAAGGATATGAATCTCTACCAGAGCATGAAGGCCCCCATGAATGCCGTTTTTGCGACGAAACCGGGCGGCACGATGATCCTCACCCTCGATTGCCCGGATATTAAGGAACCGACCGTCTTTACGGATTGGTTTTTCCGCAGTGATATGACGGCCTTTGAACGGGACTTGCGGGCCGACTTTTCCATTCCGGCCTTCGTGGCCTTTAAGTCACACTGTATTTTCCGCTCCATGCAGGCTGTTTATGTCGTAACTCGGCCGGAAAACTTTGATATCATCCGCCAGAGCGGTCTCATCCCGGCGGCATCGTTAGAAGCAGCCTGGGAAAAAGCGCAGGCCAACCTTCCCCAAGATTACACCGTTACCGTTATGGGCCATGCAGCGGCGACCTTTCCCGTATTATAAGGCATTTTTTAGTCGCAGTTATAAATTAGGCTATAAAAGAAGCTGTCAGAATACAGCTTCTTTTTTTTATATAGAACTCAATGAATTAAAGGTTCTTTAAGATAGAGATACGATATAGATAAAATGATAAAGGGGTATATATTTTTTTAAGAATTTTAAAGACAAATAAGGATGCCTGTACTATAATAGTCGTAAAATCACAAAGCAGTTGCACTGGGTGAAACCCTGGTTCCATTTCTGCTAAAAGCAAAGGGGATTTTACGATGAAAACATACAATCCGGTTACCGATGAAGTGTTAGCAGCCTTAAAAAATGCCGTTGGCGATAAATACGTCAAGACCGATCCGTCCGTCCTCGACGTGTATAAGTCCGATGAAAGTTTAGCGCCGTCCTTTTGGCGGACGCCGGAAGTCGTCGTCTTGCCGGCAAGTACTGAAGAAGTTTCTGAGGTCCTTAAAATCGCCAATCACTTTGGCGTCCCGGTCACGCCGCGCAGTGCCGGTACCAGCGTCAGCTGCGGTGCCGTTCCGGCCTATGAAGGCATCGTCCTCCTCATGGAACGGATGAATAAAATCCTCGAGCTGAACGAAGACGGCATGTATATGATCGTTGAAGCCGGCGTACGGACCATTGACATTCAAAATGCAGCTCGCGAAAAAGGCCTGCTCTACGCCGGTGACCCCTGTAGCTCTGACAGCTGTCTCATCGGCGGTAACCTGGCCCCCAATGCCGGCGGCAATAAAGCCGTTCGTTACGGTACGACCCGCCACCAGGTCTATGCCATCGAAGCCGTTCTGCCGACGGGGAAGATCGTAAATCTCGGCGCGACGCTTCAGAAATGTTCTACCGGCTTCTGTTTGGATCAGCTCATCATCGGGTCCGAAGGGACGCTGGGCATCATTACTAAGGCGACGTTGAAACTCGTTCCATTGCCGCCATACAAACTCGACGTCCTGGCCGTCTTTACCGACCTTGCTAAGGCGACGGCCCTGGTCCCGAAACTCATTAAGGCCGGCCTTAATCCGACGTCTGTCGAATTCATGGACAACAATTTCGTCCGCAGTGCCAGCGATTACAGCGATTTGAAGCTGCCCCATTACGAAGACGGCTGTTATGATATCATTTCCATCGAAACCTTCAACGAAGATGAATTGGACGATAAGATGGAAAAACTGGCTGCCGTCTGTGAAGAATGCGGTGCGACGGATATCGTCGAAGCCGATGACCGAGTATGGAAGGTCCGCCGCAACTGCCTGGAAAGTACGCGAGCTTTTTCAAAAGTGGCCACGTCGGAAGATTTAGTCGTTCCCGTTCCTAAGATTGCCGACTGCATCCAGCATTTGGTTGAAGAAAGCAAGAAGTACGACTTCCGCATTTTCTGCCTGGCTCATGCCGGCGACGGCAACCTGCATTTCCAGATTTTAAAATGTGACATGAGTGATGAAGCTTGGGAACAGCAATTGAAGGACTTCCGGTCGACGGCGTATACTTATGTATATAATCTGGGCGGCCGCCTGTCCGGTGAACACGGCATCGGTTTGAAACGCCTCAAGTATATGGAAGAATATACGGACCCGGCTGAACTCGACCTGATGAAGACCTTGAAAAGTGCCGTAGATCCTAAGTGGATTCTCAATCCGGGCAAGGTCATTGAAGAACCTTCTATTTTTTGAGAATTTATTTTCATAAAGTAGGTATAAGTCATGCCAACTTTATTGTTTAAAGATTGTACTTAACATTATAAAAAATAAACTTATTGTTAATAAAAAAACTATTGGACAAACGCGGCCGTTTCATGATATACTACAAAAAACGATAATAAATATCAATGAATATTAAAATAACATTAAAATATCAAAACTAGTAAAAGGAGATGTTGAGATGAACGCCATTGTAGTATATTCATCCCAGACCGGCCGTACCAAACAGATTGCTCAGGCCGTTGTATCCGGTCTTCCTGAAGGGACGCCCTGCGTCAGCGTCGATGAAATGCCGAAAGATCTTTCCGGTTATGACTGCGTTTTCGTCGGCTTTTGGAGCGATAAAGACCAGGCTGATCCCAAAGGACAGGAAGCTTTGAGACAGATTAAAAACGACAACGTAGCCGTTTTTGCAACCCTTCATGATGATCCTTATTCTGACCAGGCTTCGAAACACCTGCGCGGTGCTGTGGAACTCTTAAAACCCGGCAGTGGCGTCATCGGAACCTATGTTACCTGGACGGATAAGGATAAATACATGCAGGTTCCCGTCGATGAAAGTGAATTGAACCTCGATCAAGCTCGGGCTTTCGCACAAGATACGATGAGCCGTGTTCAAAAACAGTAATAGCCTAAGGGCAGTGAAAAGACCTCAGATTACCGTTGTAATCCGAGGTCTTTTTTATAGGCGTCGTTACTTTGTTCCGGGCTGATATAGCCTTGTTCGGTCATGAGGGTCAACACGATTTTTTGTCGGGCTTTGGCAGCCGGATAGTTTTGCAGGGGATTATAATAGGTCGGAGCCTGTACCAGGCCGGCCAGCATGGACGCTTGAGCCAGGTCTAATTTTTCCGGCGACGTCGTAAAATAGGTCCGGGCGGCATCGTCGATGCCCGTAGCATTGGCGCCGAAATACGCCGTATTGAGGTAGATCTCCAAAATTTCATCTTTGCTGTAATTCTGTTCCAATAAGAAGGCCATGACGAATTCCTGCGCTTTTCGGGCGAAGGTCCGGTCTTGGGACAGGAAGACATTTTTTACGACTTGCTGGCTGATGGTGCTGCCGCCTTCTACGGTTTCACCGGATTGGATGTTGGTCAGAATGGCCCGGCCGATACCGATGGGGTCGATGGCGCCATGGGAATAGAAGCGGCGGTCTTCGGTGGCGACGACGGCGTGCTGCATCGGTTTAGAGATGGCTCCGATGGCCACATAGACCGGGATTTTTTTGATCTTGGCGTCCATGGCCTGATGAAAGTGTAAATAGGGATAAAGACTGGTTTCAAGGGGCTGGAGCGGTGCCGGCCAAGTCCCTTGGGGCTCGGATTTCTCTTTGGTCCCGGCGGTTATGCCTGTCGTCGGCTTCGGCGTTTTCGGCGCGTCAAAGAGCAGGTTCCAGCCGACGCAGAGGGAAAAGGCCAGGATGAAAATGGCGATGTATTTTTGTTTCATCTAAATGCGGGCAGGATACTCCGACCTCTTAGGTCGGGGTGGAATGCCCGCTCACCTCTCTTTCTAAAAATACTAGAGTTTTAGTGACATATATGATATGGTGGTTTTGATGAATGCAATCTATGCTTAGAAAGGCAGGTGAGAAAAAGTGTTCGACCTAACCAAAACCATAAAACTTCGCATCCATGTTTCTCCGGAACAAGAAACTCTGTTTCGTCAAATGACGGAGCAATATCGTCAGGCCTGCAATTTTGTATCGCAATATATCTTCGGCAATCAATTAAACTTGGCTTACTAAAGACTCAACAAAGAGCTGTACAGCGACCTTCGTGGTCAATTTGGGCTGAAGTCACAGCTTGCACAGTCGTCCATCAAGACGACTATGGCTCGCTATAAGACCGTCAAGCAGCAGCTATTCCAAAAGCCGTACAAATATAAGGACGAAGATGGCACCTGGAAATACATCCCAAAAACGCTCGAATGGCTTTGGAAGCCCATCTTCTTCAAGCGCCCGCAAGCGGATTTGGTTCGCAATCGTGATTACAGCTTCGTGGATAATGGACAAAGCCTTTCTATCAACACACTCGGTAAAAGAACTCGTTGCACCTTTGAAAGCAAGCCATTTCGAAATATCTGGACGGCTCATGGAATCTTGGCACGGCAAAGTTAGTTGAACTCAAAGGCCGTAAGACACTCGTTACGAAATACGGCACAGATACGCTATTTGTGTTGGAAGATTTGACAGGTGTCAGCTTTGAGGAAACAAATCTATCCAAAACCGCCAAGCAGAATTACGACCTAAGAAGCTGGCCTTTCTATCAGCTTGAGCAATTTCTGACCTACAAGGCTCACGAAAATCGCTCGGAAGTATTGAAAGTCTCGGCAAAATACACCTCTCAGCGTTGCCCGAAGTGCGCTACTATCCATAAGGAACACCGTAAGCCTCACCAACACCTGTATCGCTGCCAGTGCGGATACCAATCCAATGATGATCGAATCGGAGCTATGAACATTCAGTACCTCGGAACCCAATGGCTTTCGGGGAACAATCACCCTCGTTACGAGAGGACAACCACTGCCTCGGAGTAAATCTCCTTGGCAAAACGGGCATCGTCAACTGTCCGATGATGTAGGCAGAATTAGGGAGATGTTGTCCTCAACATCGCTGCACCTATGTTTTTTCTGACTTACAAGCTCCCGATTCTATAAGAGGGAGTCGTTGACCAGATTCCTCCTATTAAACATCCCTATTATACTATACTTTAGGGGCCGATGGAACTTTGAGAAGGTGTCAAAAAAACATGTGAAATTTTTATGCAAAATACTTGCATAATTTTTCTGCCTGATGTATACTATCAAGCGTAGACAGAATAAAACTTATCATCCATCGCAATCGTTCATTCGATAGAGGAGGAAATTATCATGAGCAATACGAAAAAAGAGATTAAAAAAATTGTCCTTGCTTATTCCGGCGGACTCGATACATCGGTCATTATTCCCTGGTTAAAGGAAAACTACCCCGGTGCCGAAGTCATTGCAGCCTGTGCCGATGTTGGCCAGCCTGACGACTTTGAAGCCATTGAAAAGAAAGCCTATGCTTCCGGTGCTTCTAAAGTGTACGTCATGGATATCAAGAAGGAATTTATGGAAGAATACGTTTGGCCGACGGTAAAAGCCGGTGCCGTTTATGAAGGGAAATACCTCCTCGGCACGTCCTTTGCCCGTCCCCTCATTTCTAAAAAACTCGTAGAAGTCGCTAAAAAAGAAGGGGCTGAAGCCATTGCTCACGGCGCTACCGGCAAGGGCAATGACCAGGTCCGTTTTGAATTGACGGTTAAAGCCTTGGCTCCGGAAATGACGCTGATCGCTCCGTGGCGGATGTGGGACCTCAAATCTCGTGAAGATGAACTGGCTTATGCTGAAGCACACAACGTCCCCATCGACTATAAATCGGAAGAAAATCCCTATCCCTACAGCATGGACTGGAATATCTGGCATTTGAGCCATGAAGGCGATGACCTCGAAGATCCGGCCAATGCTCCGAAAGACATGGTCTACATGGTCACCAAGACGCCGGAACAGGCTCCGGACGCTCCGGAATACGTCACCATCGACTTTGAAAAAGGGATTCCCGTCGCCGTCAATGGTTCCAAATATGACGCCGTTACCTTGATTACGGTCCTCAATGAAATCGGTGCCCGCAACGGCGTCGGCATCGTCGACATCGTTGAAAATCGTTTGGTCGGCATGAAGAGCCGCGGTATTTATGAAAACCCGGGCGGTGCCATCCTGATGTATGCTCATCGGGAATTGGAATACCTCACCCTCGACCGCGATACCTTCCATTATAAAGAAACGGCAGCCAACAAGTTTGCCGAACTCGTCTATGACGGCAAATGGTTCTCGCCGCTTCGCGAAGCCCTTTCGGCTTTCGTCGATGAAACGCAGCAGACCGTTACCGGTCAGGTTATTTTAAAACTCTACAAGGGCAATATCATCAGTGCCGGTTCGACGTCGCCTTATTCCTTATACAATGAAGAATTCGTCACCTTTGGCGAAGACGATGTCTATGACCAGACCGATGCGGAAGGGTTCATCAACCTCTTTGGATTGCCCCTCAAGATGCGGGCCCTGATGAAGCAGCACGCTGAAAAACAGGGTAAATAATAAGGAGCGAAGGATATGAAGTTATGGGGCGGCCGGTTCACTAAGGCCACAGATAAAAGTGTAGAAGCCTTCAATGCATCCATCCAGTTTGACTGCCGGATGTACGCCGAAGATATTTGCGGCAGCATTGCCCACGCGACGATGCTGGCCAAAGAAGGCATCATTTCGGAAGAAGACAAGGACGCTATCGTAAAAGGCTTGAAGGCTATTTTCCAGCAGATTGAAGACGGGAAGTTTGACTTTTCCGTCGAGCTCGAAGATATCCACATGAATATTGAAAAGCGGCTTACCGATGCCATTGGCGAAGCGGGGAAACGCCTTCATACGGGCCGGAGCCGCAACGACCAGGTGGCCCTCGATACGCACCTCTATATTCGTCGGGAAATCGCCGCCATTGCCGACCTCTTGGTCAAACTCCAAGAGTCGCTGGTCAAGGCTGCTGAAAAGTACAGCGACGTCATCATGCCCGGCTATACCCATCTGCAGCGGGCGCAGCCGATTCTCTTCAGCCACCATCTCATGGCCTATTTCTCCATGCTGTCCCGCGACTTCATTCACTTGAAATATGCCTGGGAGATGGCCGATATGATGCCCCTTGGCGCCGGCGCTCTGGCCGGTACGACCTATCCTCTCGACCAGCCTTTTGTCGCCGAAACGCTCCAGTTTGGGGAACTCTATGACAACAGCCTCGATGCCGTCAGCGACCGGGACTATATCATTGCCTTCCTGGAATTTGCAGCGGTCCTGATGATGCACCTCAGCCGCCTGTCGGAAGAATTCATCCTCTGGTCGAGCTCGGAATTTAAGTTCATCGAACTCGACGATTCCCACTGCACGGGTTCGTCCATCATGCCGCAGAAGAAGAATCCTGATATCTGCGAACTCGTCCGCGGCAAGACGGGCCGTTTTTACGGCCACCTCATGGGCGTTTTGACGATGATGAAGGGCATTCCCATGGCCTATGACAAGGACATGCAGGAAGATAAGGAAGGCGTCTTCGATGCCATCGACAATTTGAAGTTTGCTCTGACCATCTACGCCGCCATGATCGATAAAATGACCGTCAACGGCGATCACATGCGGGAAGTGCTGGAAAGCGACTTCTCCAACGCCACTGACATGGCCGACTACTTGGCCAAAAAGGGACTTCCTTTCCGCGAAGCCCATGCCGTCGTCGGAAAAGCCGTCCATTACTGCATCGAACAGGGAAAGGTATTACAGCAGTTATCGCTGTCAGAGCTCCAGGCCATGAGCCCGCTCTTCGCCGAAGATATCCATCATTACTTGGATATCGAAACGTGCGTCAAACAGCGTAACACATATAACGGCACGTCGCCAACGTCCGTTGCGCGTCAATGCAAAGCCGGCCGCGATACGATTGCCGGCGAACAGACCCAAATCGGAACCTGGGACGATGTCGTCTCCTCTGTCTATGAACTACTGAAGTAACGCGATTGAAGCAAAAAGGAGTTGTCTTTAAAGGCAGCTCCTTTTTGTTTGGATAAGGCCGCTAGGTGAACAATTACTTGTCATAGGGCCGCTTGATAAGGTATAATAAAAAAGCATGAAAAAAATTATAAAAAAAATTACGAAAAATTTATTTATCTTATTCGTAACCAGAAAGGAGGGGCCTGCCTATGTCACCGACAGCACAAACGACACTGGCTCATGACGTTTCATTCAACGGGATCGGCCTGCACGCTGCCAATGAAGTTCATATGGTACTGCGCCCGGCTCCGGCTGATACAGGTATTGTTTTTATTCGGACCGATTTGCCGGAAAAACCGTCTGTACAAGCCCATCTGACGAATGTAACCAATACGATGCGGGCGACAACCCTTGAAAAGGGGAGCGCCAAGGTCTTTACCGTAGAACACCTGCTGTCAGCCCTTTATGGAATGGAAATCGACAACTGCTTTGTCGAAATGGATTCCGTCGAACCGCCCGTTGCCGACGGCAGCAGTCTGACTTTTGTCAAGCTCATTGAAGAAGCGGGCGTCCATGAACTCGATGTGCCGCGCCGGCCGCTGGTCATACAAAAACAGCATCTCATCCAGGACGGAGATAAGTTCATCGCCCTCGTACCGCATGACGGCTTCCGCATCACCTTTACCTCGATCAATCCACACCCCATGCTGGGCGTGCAGTTTTTTGACTCGATGATCACCAAGTCCTCGTACATCAATGAGGTTTCTTTTGCCAGGACCATCGCCTTTACGGAAGAATTGGAAATGCTGAAGAAACTGGGCCTTGGTAAGGGCGGTACGATTGAAAACGTCGTCGTTTATGATAAGACGTCGTGCTTGTCCGTGCCGCGTTCGGATGATGAATTGGTCCGCCATAAGGTCCTCGACATCATCGGTGACTTGTCCCTCTTGAACCGACCGATACAAGGGCATGTCATTGCCGTTAAATCGAGCCACACCTTGAATAACCAGCTGACCCACCAGATTTTTGAAGAACTACAGTGAGCTAAGGAGGAATTCTCATGACTTTGGAAGTAACTGATATTATGGAAATTTTGCCGCATCGCTATCCCATGCTGCTTATTGACCGGATCATTGAATTGGAACCGATGAAATATGCCATCGGCATCAAGAATGCGACCTTTAATGAGCAATTTTTTCAAGGCCACTTTCCGGGCAAACCGGTTATGCCGGGCGTCCTCATTGCCGAAGCCATGGCCCAGGTTGGCGGCATCGCCCTCTTGTACCCTGAAGAAAACCGCGGTCTCATCCCCTTCTTTACGGGCATCGATAAGATCCGCTTCCGCCATCCCGTCATCCCCGGTGATCAATTGGTCATGCGGGCTGACATCGAAAAGGTAAAGGGCCGCATGGGTAAGGTCAAAGCCCAGTGCCACGTCGGTGATACCCTCTGTGCTGAAGGCGAATACCTCTTTGCCCTCATGCCGGGACAGAACCCGAAAAAGTAATCGATAAAATTGACTTTATGTTGAATAGTGAGCTAAATGGGCGCATTTATTAGCATAAAGGGGAATATTGCAGGAAATGGCTTGATTTTGCCGGGCGAAAGAAATCGTCTCTCCTGCGACTGTATACGTAGATATTTATGAAATTAAGCGACTGTCCCCTTGGGGCAGGGAAGCGAGGAGTGACTTTAATGACCGAGGAAACGAATAACATGCGCCAGAGCATGATACATCCGACGGCTGTTATAGACCCGCAGGCTAAAATCGGGGCCGGTGTTAAAATCGGACCGTACGCCGTTATCGGGCCTCACGTCACCATTGGTGACGGAACAGAAATCATGGCCCACGTTACGATTGACGGCTGGACGACGATTGGTAAGGACTGCCGGTTTTTCCCGAGCTGTTCCATCGGCTCGGAGCCGCAGGATTTAAAATATCACGGTGAAAAGAGCTTTCTTATCATCGGCGACCGCTCGGTTTTCCGGGAATTCGTCACGGTCAGTACGGCAACGGGTGAAGGGGAAGAAACGCGAATCGGCAATGATTGCCTATTCCAGGCCTGTACCCATGTAGCCCATAACTGTGTCGTCGGCAACCATGTCATCATGAGTAACTGTGCCGGTCTTGCCGGTCACGTTACCGTCGAAGACCGGGTCGTCATCGGCGGCATTGCCGGCGTCCATCAGTTTGTCAAGATTGGCCGCAACAGCATGATCGGCGGCCTGGCCAAGGTCGTACAGGATATTCCTCCCTTTGTCATCGCCGATGGTCAGCCTGCACGCTGCATCGGCCTGAACAGCGTCGGCCTTTCGCGGGCCGGTGTACCGGAAGATGTCCGTCGGGAATTGAAAAAAGCATTCCGCATCTTGTACCGTTCGGGACTCAATTTGCGCCAGGCTATTTTTGAAATGGAACAGGAACTGGATAGTTCTGAAGAAGTAGAACATTTTCTCCGCTTCCTTCGCAATGCCGATCGCGGTATTTGCCGAGGAACAAAGGATTAGGCAGCAGCCAGTGAGTAAAAGGGGTGTCGCACCTGCGATAGCCCTTTTTTTACTGACAAGGGACCTGTTTTTTTGTATAATATAGAGATAAATATTTCTCTTTATGAATAAGGATGATTGCTATGGAAAAAGTTGGACTCTTGGCCGGTATCGGTAAACTTCCTGTCGAGTTTATGCGGGCTGCAAAGCACCTGGGATACGAAGTCGTCGTCATCGCCGTCGTCGGGGATGTCGAACCGGAACTGGCAGCAGAAGCCGATGTATACTACGATATCAACGTCGCAAAACTGGATAAAGTCATTAAGACCCTCAAAAAGAATGACGTCTCGAAAGTTACCATGATCGGGAAAGTCACCAAGGAAATTCTCTTTAAGGGACTGAAATTCCCCGATTGGCGGGCCATTAAACTGCTGGCAAAACTGCATAACCGCAAGGACGATACGATCATGCTGGCCATCGTCGATGAACTCGCCAAAGACGGCCTTGAAGTCGTCGACCAGACCTTATACCTGAAAGACCTCATGCCGGAAATCGGCGTCTTGTCGCGCCGCAAGCCGACGGAAGGGGAAGAAGACGATATCCGCTTCGGCTTCGTCACGGCTAAGGCCATGGGCGGCATGGACATCGGACAGACCGTCGTCGTCAAGCATAAAGCCGTCATGGCTGTCGAAGCCATCGAAGGCACCGACGCCTGCATTCGCCGCGGCGGAGCTCTCGGCCGTGAAAAATCGGTCGTCGTCAAAGTGGCCAAACCCAATCAAGACCCGCGTTTTGATGTGCCGGCCGTCGGCAGGCAGACGATTATGTCCATGATTGAAAGTAACTGCAACGTCCTTGCCATGGAAGCCGGACGGACCCTCTTTGTCGAACAAGACGAAGTCCTGCGCCTGGCTGACAGCCACGGCATCGTTATCTGTGCTGTTGATAAAAACTTTTGACGGGAGATCCTATGAAGATTATGTTTTCTGCCGGTGAAGCGTCAGGCGACCTCCACGGCGCCAATTTGGCACGAGCTTTGAAACAACTTGCGCCGGATATCGAACTGCTCGGCATGGGCGGTGAACGGATGAAAGACGCCGGCGTCGATATCGTCTATGATATCGCCAATCTGGGGGTCATCGGCATCGGCGAGATTATCCGCAAGATTCCTTTTTTCTTTCGCCTTCGCGATTTTCTGGTCGATACGATGAAAAAAGAACAGCCCGACGTCCTCCTTTGCATCGACTATCCGGGCTTTAATATGCGCCTCATTAAGGCTGCGAAAGCCGCCGGCATTCCTGTCATCTATTACATCCTGCCGACCATTTGGGCCTGGCATAAGAGCCGCGGAAAGACGATTGCAAAATATACCGATTTGGCCATCTCCCTCTTTCCCTTTGAAGCCAAGCTCTATGAAGACCTCGGTACGAATGTCCTCTATACAGGGCACCCGCTCTTGGACAGCGTCCATCCGAGCCTGAGCCGTCATGACGCTTTTCAAAAGTTTGGCCTGGATGAAGAAAAAAAGACGGTCCTGCTCATGCCCGGGAGCCGTGTCCAGGAAGTAAAGAGCCTGTTGCCGTGCATGCTGGAAGCGGCAGAAAAACTCAGCCGCGACCACGGAGATATGCAGTTTCTCGTCCCGCGAGCGACGACGATCGATAGAGCGATGCTCGATGATATCATCGAAGCTTCCGGCGTCCCGGTTACCGTCGGGGAAGGCAATGTCTACGACATGATGAACATCAGTACAGCAGCCATTGCCGCCTCGGGGACGGCGACCCTTGAAACGACCCTCATGGGCCTTCCGACGCTCCTCGTCTACCGCGTCAATCGCCTGACCTATTGGCTTTCCAAAGTTTTAGTACATATTGAAAGTATCGGCCTGCCCAACATCATCATGGGACGCAGGGTTATTCCCGAATTGTGGCAGGATGACGTGACGCCCGATAATATCACCGATGCCGTCCTTCCCATGCTGGACGACGGGCCGCGCCGCACGGAGCTCTGTGAGGGCCTTTCCGCCGTGCGCCGTACGATGGGAGAATCGGGGGCTGTCATGCGTACAGCCAAAGCTGTCTTAACTTTTGCAAGAGAAAGAGGTATTCATGAAGCAGTACAATAGTTGGCAAGGTTATAAACGATTATTAACTTTCATAAAACCCTATAAGACACGGCTCGTTTTCGCCGTCATCTGTATGGCCCTGTCCGGGGCGAGCAACGTCGTCGTCCCCTGGCTGATCAAGGACGTCATCGATAAGGTATTGGCCAATAAAGATATTTATACCCTGAACCTCATCGTCGTCGGCATCCTGATCCTGTTTTTGCTGCGCGGGTTCTTCTACTTTGGCGAACGCTATCTCATGAGTTTCGTCGGTCAGAAAATTGTCAACGATATCCGCGAAAAACTGTATCGCCATTTACAGACCCTGTCCTTGTCTTATTACGATAAGCACAAGACGGGCAACATCATGAGTAACCTGACCAATGACGTCACGGCGCTCCAGACGGCCATTGCCGGCAACCTCATTTCTTTCGTCCAGGAAGCGGTCATCCTCGTCGGCTCCCTGGTATCGATGATTTTCCTTTACTGGAAACTGACCCTTCTGACCCTGGTCATCGTGCCTTTAGTCGTCTTTACGATTAATTTCTTCGGCTCCCGCCTGCGCCGGGCCGGTCACGACGTCCAGGGCAAGATGGCCGATATCACGTCCCTTCTTGAAGAAGCCATTTCCGGTATCCGCATCATTCGCTCCTTTAACCGCGAAGATTTTGAAATCCGTCGCTTCATCCTTCAGAATGACCGCAATTTCTGGGCCCTGATGAATACGACGCGGCTGACGTCTTTATTGACGCCGTTCATTCAGTTCTTTGCGGCCATCGCCGTTACCGGCATCATCTGGTACGGCGGCATGAGCGTCATCAATGGGGAAATGACGGCCGGCGCCTTGATCGCCTTCCTGATCTACGCCATTAACCTGGCCAACCCCGTTCGCCGCATCAGTGAAATTTACGGCGATATCCAAAAATCCCTGGCCGCTGCCGATCGCGTCTTTGAAACGATCGATACCGTTCCCGATGTCAAGGAAAAAGAAGGTGCCATGGTCCTGCCCCAGGTAAAAGGGGAAGTGACCTTCGATAACGTTTCCTTTGCCTACGATAAAGAACACCCGGCTTTGACCGATTTCAACCTCGAAGTCCGTCCCGGGGAAGTCGTCGCCCTCGTCGGCCCCAGTGGTGCCGGCAAGTCGACGGTGGCCAACCTGATGCCTCGCTTTTATGACGTTACGGCAGGGCGGCTCTTGATTGACGGCATCGACGTACGGGATGTCACCTTTTCCTCCCTTCGTCAGCAGATCGGCCTCGTGCCCCAGGAAACGATGCTCTTTAACGCCAGCGTTCGCGAAAACATCCTCTACGGCCGCCTCGACGCGACGGATGATGAAGTCGTCGCTGCGGCTAAGGCTGCCAATGCCCATGAATTTATCATGAGACTGCCCGGCGGTTACGAGGCCCTCGTCGGCGACCGGGGCAACTCCTTGTCCGGCGGTCAGCGGCAGCGCATTGCCATCGCCAGAGCTATTCTTAAAAATCCCCGCATCCTCATCCTCGATGAAGCGACGTCGGCCCTCGATACGGAAAGTGAAAAGATCGTTCAGGCTGCCCTGGACCGACTCATGGAAGGCCGGACGGCCGTCGTCATCGCCCATCGCCTGAGCACCGTCCGCAACGCCGACAACATCGTCGTCATCGATCACGGTCATATTGTCGAAACGGGGACCCATGCCGAATTATTGGCCAAAGAAGGCCTCTATGCACACCTCTATGCTGTTCAATTTAACGATAAGAAAGAAGCTTCAGAAGGTTGAGCGTGATGAAAAATCTAAAATCGCATCCGATGTACTGGCTGTATAACATCCTCCTTCTCATCTATTGGGCGACCCTCATTCCCATGTTGATCTACCGCTTGATCCATGAAGAAGGGTTCTATCAGCGCATCAAACAGAGCATCGGTTTTTTGCCGGAAGAACTAAAAGAAAAAATATCGAACCGTCATGCTATTTGGGTCCACGCCGCCTCGGTCGGTGAAATCGTCGCGGCCAGCCCCATTGTGCGTGAAATGCGAAAAAATCACCCCGATGAAGTCATCATCGTGTCGGTCGTTACGGCGACGGGATTCCGCATGGCCCATCAGATCATTAAAGGGGCCGACGGTATCCTCTACTTTCCTTTGGATCTGCCGTATTTTACCAACCGCATCCTGACCATCGTCAATCCCCAGGCTATCGTCTTGGTCGAAACGGAAATCTGGCCGAACTTTTTGCGCATTGCCGCTGATAAACACATTCCGGTCATGATGATGAACGGCCGCATCAGTCAGCGCAGTGCCGTTCGCTACCGCCTGATTACCTTCTTTACGCGCCGCGTCTTGTCGACGATTCGCATGTTCTGCATGCAGAGCTATATCGATGCCCAGTACATCATCGATATCGGCGCCGATCCCAATAAGGTCATCGTCACGGGCAACACCAAGTACGATCAGACCTACGGCATCGTAACGGAAGAAGAAAAGAAGCGTTTTCTTCATGAACTGGGCTTTGATGAAGGCAGTCCCATCATGATTGCCGGCAGTACCCATCGGGGCGAGAACAGTCCGGTATACAAGGCCTTCGTCAAGATTCGCGACCATTTTCCCGAGGCCAAGTTGATTATTGCGCCGCGCTATATTTACCAGGCCGACCTCATCGTCGATGAAGGCATCAAGCATGGCGTGACCATGGTCAAGCGCAGTGACATGATGGCAGGGAAGGCTATTCGTTCCGCCTATGATGGCGTCATCCTCGATACCATCGGTGAATTGGGACGGGTCTACAGCCTCGGTGACTTGATTTTCGTCGGCGGCAGCCTGGCTCATATCGGCGGCCATAACATCCTCGAACCGGCAGCTCACGGGAAACCGATCGTCGTCGGCCCGAATATGTTTAACTTTGTCGAAATTTTCGAACTCCTCAGTCGCCACGGCGCCTGCGTTATGGTGAATAACGAAGACGAATTCATCGAAACCTGCCTCGATATCCTGGTCAACCCCGATCGGGCTGAAGCGATGAAGCGAAATTGTATTGCCGTCGTCCAGGAAAACCAGGGGGCGACGCGCAAGAATTTAGATAAACTGCAGGAAATGTTGGAATCGATTCAGGCCGGGAGGTGAGCCTATGTCCTTGAGAACGGCAGGAACCGCTTACTTTCACTATTTGACAGGAAATAAAGAACATCACTGGTGGGACTGGCCGGCCCTGCTCCTGTTGAGCGGTGCCTCTTGGATTTATCGAAAGGCCGTCATCATGAAGTACCGTTCCTTTGCCGATCACCAAGAGCGGCAGGAACGGCTCCCGGCCGTCGTCATCAGTTTAGGCAATATTACCGTCGGCGGGACGGGGAAGACGCCCATGGCCTGTATGCTGGCCAAAGAACTTTCCGCCAGAGGCTGGCGCGTGGCACTCCTCAATCGAGGCTATCACTCGAAACGGGAAAAGAGCGGCGCTTCGGTCATGTCCGACGGCCGCATGGTACTCCTTACGGCTGAAGAAGGGGGCGACGAAGCGAGCCTCATGGCCAGAAGCCTCATGGGCATTCCCGTCCTCGTCGGTCGAGACCGGGCCGTCAGCGGCCGCATGGCCGTCGAAAAATTCGACGCCCAAGTTCTCATCCTCGATGACGGCTTCCAGCACTGGCAGCTTTATCGCGATGTCGACGTCGTCCTCGTCGATGGCACCAATCCCTTCGGAAATGGTCACGTCCTGCCGCGAGGCATCCTGCGTGAGCCATTGGAACATCTTTCCCGGGCCGATATCTTCATCATTACCAAGGTGGACCAAATAACCCAGGAAGCTGTTTCCCAGATTCGGGAGGATCTTCGTCGATACAATGCATCGGCGCCGGTCGCCTTATCGGTCCATAAACCCTCGGCGGTCCTTCCCTTTTTGAACTGGGACCAAGGCCTTCATCCGGAAGATGCCATACCAGCGGGCCTTATGGAGCGCCCCGTGCTGGCCGTATCGGCGCTTGGCAATCCGGCTTCTTTTGAAGAAACCCTGCGGGGGGCCGGGTTTACCGTAGCCGGTGTCCTTCGCTATGAAGACCATCACCATTACGGGCCTTCGGATATCCGGCGCATGGCCGACCTGGCTGCCGAAAAGCAGTGCATCCTGGTGACGACGGAAAAAGACGCCGTAAAACTGCCGGCCGACCTTGTAAAAGAATACAACCTTCCCTTGTACGTCTTGGCCATTACCCTTGAAATCGTAGAAGGGCAAGAACAAATAGATGCCGTCTTGCAATCTGTATTGGAGGATAAACTATGAATTTTGTATGCATCATTCCCTCGCGCTACGCGTCGACGCGCCTGCCCGGGAAGCCCTTATGTGATATTGCCGGCAAACCGATGGTACAACGCGTGTATGAACAGGCGTCCAAGGCCTCGAAACTGACGGCTGTCGTCGTCGCCGTCGACAATCCCAAGGTCTATGATACGGTCGTTTCTTTTGGCGGCCGGGCTGTCATGACCCGGGAAGACCATACCAATGGGACCGACCGTTTGGCCGAGGCTGTGGCTCATTTTCCCGATGCCGATGTCATCATCAACGTCCAGGGCGATGAACCGCTCATTGCGCCGGATGTCATCGACGACTTGTGCCATGCTTTTGAAGACGATCCCAGCCTCTCCATGGCTACCGTTGCAGCACCGCTGGCCGAAGAAGAATATCAGGAACCGAGTGCCGTAAAGGTCGTCCTCAATCAGCGCGATGAAGCCATGTATTTTTCACGGTCCCTCATTCCGTATCCTCGTCATACCTTTGAAGAGGGCGGTATCGTGCCGTATAAACACATCGGCATTTACGCCTACCGGCGGGACTTTCTTCTGGCCTATGCTGCCATGGAACCGACGCCGGCAGAAAAAGTTGAGTCCCTCGAACAGTTGCGAGTTCTTGAAAATGGTTATAAGATAAAAGTGATAAAAACGCATCATCAATTCATCGGCATCGATACTCCGGATGACCTCGCACGCATCCGCCGTTATTTTGCTGAATCTGCTCATAAAGGGGAATAGACTATGGAAACAGTGAAACAAATTCATGTTGGCAATATGCTCGTCGGCGGCAATGGCAATCTGTTTGTCATGGCCGGTCCGTGTGTTATCGAAGATCCGGAACGGACGCTTAATATCGGCCGGAAAATGAAAGAGATTTGTGAACGCTTGGGGCTGCCCTATATCTTTAAAGCCTCTTTTGATAAAGCGAACCGCTCGTCGTACACGTCGTACCGCGGCCCGGGCCTCAAAGAAGGCCTGCGTATTTTAAGCGACATCAAAAAGGAACTCCAAGTGCCGGTCATCAGTGACATTCATGAAGTCAGCCAGGTGGAAGCGGCTGCAGAAGTCCTCGATGTCATGCAGATTCCGGCTTTCTTGTGCCGGCAGACCGATCTCGTCGAAGCGGCTGCTGCGACGGGAAAATGCGTCAACGTGAAAAAAGGCCAGTTCATGGCCCCGGACGATATGAAGAATGTCGTCGATAAAATTGTCCATACGGGCAATGAAAACATCATGCTCACCGAACGAGGCGTCAGCCTGGGCTATCATAACCTGGTCGTCGACATGCGCTCCTTCCCGATTATGCGCAGCCTCGGTTATCCCGTCGTCTTTGATGCGACTCACAGCGTCCAGCTGCCGGGTGGTGCCGGCACCAAATCGTCGGGCCAGCGCCAGTTCATCGGAAACCTTGCCCGCGCCGCTGCCGGTTCCGGTATTGACGGCGTTTTCATGGAAGTCCATGACAACCCGGCCGAAGCGCTCAGCGACGGACCGAATATGCTGTATTTATCGCAGGTCGAAGGCGTCCTTCGCGATATGGTCGCCATTCGGGACATTGCCAAAAACAGCGTAAGCACGGAAATGTGAGGGGAGTCGATATGATGGATATTTTAGAAGAAGCAAGAGACGTGCTCCATCAGGAAGCACAGGGGATTGAAAAATTAATTCCGACGTTGGATCAGAACTTTGTCAATGCCGTAAACCTCATCCTTCAGTCCGGCGGTCGGGTCATCGTGACCGGCATGGGGAAATCCGGTCACATTGCCCGCAAAGTAGCGGCTACCTTGTCGAGTACGGGGACGCCGTCGATTTTCCTCCATCCTGCCGAAGGGATTCACGGCGATTTGGGCATGGTCACGGCCGACGATATCGTCCTGGCTTTTTCAAACAGCGGTGAAACCGTTGAAATCCTCAATACCCTGCCGTCGCTCAAGCGCATTGGGGCTAAACTCATCGCCGTCGTCGGCAACCACAATTCGACACTGGCCAAACACGCCGACATCATCCTCGATGCCTCCGTCGAAAAAGAAGCCTGCCCCTTAGGGCTCGCTCCGACGACGAGTACGACCGTTTCACTGGCCCTCGGCGATGCTTTGGCTGTCGTTCTCCTTACGCAACACCACTTTACGAAAGAACAATTCGGTATCTTCCATCCCGGCGGTGCCCTTGGCAAAAAACTGCTGCTCACCGTCGACGATGTCATGCATAAAGGCGAGGATAATCCGGTCGTCACCGAAGACAGCAGCGTTCAGGACGCCTTGTTCCTCATGACCGAAAAAGGTCTCGGTGCCGTTTCCGTCATCGATGAAGGCGGAAAACTGATCGGCCTCGTTACCGACGGCGACGTCCGCCGCGGTCTTGAAACGGGCTCTAATTTCCTGCAGTGGCCGGTAGATGCCATGATGACCAAAAACCCGCGGGTCATCGTCAACCATAAACTGGCGACAGAAGCCTTGCACATCATGGAAAAGAATCAGCCGCGGCCGATTACGGTCCTGCCCGTCGTCGATGAAGCACAGAAGGTCGTCGGCATGGTCCACATTACGGATTTACTGCGGCAGGGAGTGGTCTGATGGGCTTTTTGACACACGTTAAAATGCTGGCCCTCGATGTCGACGGCGTCTTAACCGACGGGATTATCTACTACAGCCCGTCGGGCGACGCCATGAAAGGCTTTTCAGCCCGTGACGGCATGGGGATTTCCCTGGTCCGGGCAGCGGGCCTCAAGACAGCCCTGGTTACGGGCCGCCGCTCGCCGATGGTCGAACAGCGGGCCAAAGATTTGCATATCGATTACGTCCTGCAGGATTGCTCACATAAACTTCGTTCGATGCAGCAATTATGCAGTGAAATCGGTCTTTCCCTCGATGAAGTGGCTTACATGGGAGATGACCTGAATGACGTTGAACTCATTGCCAATGCCGGTTTTGGTGCCGCCCCCCTCGATGCCTGTGAAGAAGCACGAAACTCGGCCGCTTTTGTTTCTGCCTATCCCGGCGGCCATGGAGCCCTTCGGGAGTTTGCCGAATATATTTTAAAAAGTCAACACGTTTGGGATGACGTCCTGCGCCAATATCTGGGGGATTCGGCATTTACGTTGCGCCAATAAGAAAGGAGAGTCTGTACTGTGGGGAAGGAATGGCAGTACCACGTTGCTCGCGGATTTGGGAAATTTCTCTGTTGTCTTCCGTATCCGCTCATCATTTCTTTGGGCCGTACACTCGGTCCTTTCGTAGGGAAACTTATGAAAAAGCAGCGCGAACGCGGTATTTTCCAAATTCAGCGCGGACTGGAATGCAGCCGGCCGGAAGCGGAAGCCATCATGACCGAAGTCTTTCGCAATCTGGGTCAATCGCTGATGGAAATTCTTTATACACCGCGGCTGAATCCTGACAATATTCGCCAATACGTTACGCTCGACCACCCGGAACGACTCGATGAAGCGATGAAAGAGGACAAAGGGGTCATCGTCCTTACGGCGCATATGGGTAACTGGGAATGGCTCGGTGCCCTGGCCATGTATGGCTATCCGGCGTCGACGATTGTCAAAAACCAGGCCAATAGTGCCGTTACCCGACTGCTCAATGAAAATCGGGAAGGCATGGGCCTTGAAGTCTTTGCCCGCGGCGGCAATGAAATGATCATCGCAGCCCGTGCCTTGAAGCGCAAGAAGCTCCTCGGCTTTTTGGCCGACCAGGACGGCGGCTTTTACGGTGTGCCCCAGCCCTTTTTGGGCAAGATGAGCTCGACGCCGAAGGGACCGGCCATGTTCGCTCAAAAATTTCATTCACCCATCATTCCGGTCTTTACCATCCATGATGAAAACCACCGCACCCATCTGGCGATCGGGGAAATCATGCATTATGAAGACACGGGCGATAAAGAAGCCGATATTGCCCGCATGACCCGGAAGATGGCGGTCATTACGGAAAATTTCATCAAAGAACATCCGACCGAATGGTTGTGGTTCCAGCACCGCTGGAGTACAGAACCGGAAGAAATCATTGCATTACAACAGAAACCGGAGGCGCATATCGATGATCGTCGAGAAGCTGAAAAAGAATAAACTTTCCTTGATTGCCGTCATCGCCGTCGTCGGCTTTGCTGTCATGCTTTACGTCTTCATGAATCCCAATACGTCGGAAGACACGATGGTAAGTCCGGATAAGCTGGTCGAATTCGAAGGTTCGGAACTCGAAGAAAAACAGGAAGGCAAACTCGTTTGGAGACTGACGGCCGATAAGATTCAAATCGATCCGGATACACAGATCATGTACTTCACCAATCCCAAAGCCCTGGTCGTCGCTGAAGACGGGACGCAGATGACCATTACCTCCGATAAGGGCATCGTCGACCGTGAAAAGCGGACCATCGAAATCAAGCAGCCGGTTAAGGCTGAGACCGATAAGGGCGATACGTTGCAGACTGACGGCAGTGTGTATTATAATATGGATACGCGTATGATTAAGGGCGGCAAGGTTGTCATGGAACGCCATGACAATACGACGCTGAAAGCCGATGCTTTTGAAACCGACAGCAGCCTGACCAAGGTCTTGCTGACCGGCCATGCGCAAGTGACAAGGGGAGAATAATTATGATGGAATTATTGGCAAGAAAATTGGCAGTTGCTGCCCTCATCGGGTCCCTGATCCTTCCGTCTGCCGGGGTCATCGCCGCCGATAACAACGGCAATTCTGCCGTATCGGTCACGGCCGACAAACTCGAATACAACGGTAAAACCCAGGTCGCCACGGCTACGGGCAACGTCGTCATCGTCCGCGATCAGGCGACGATGACCGGGAATAAAGGCGTTTACAACTTAAAGACGTCTGAAGCTGACATGGAAGGCAACGTTGCCGTCCAGCAGCCGAATATGCAGCTCAATTCGGATAAAATGCATTCGACGAACCGCAATTATATCGTAGCCACGGGCAACGTCCACGGTGTCTATGAAGATAAAAAAGTTCGCGGCGATAAGGTAGAATACTACCTCGATAAAGATTACAGCATCGTCACCGGCAACGGCTATCTTGAAGCCCAGGGCTCGCAGATGTGGGCCGACCATATCGATGCCTGGTTTAAGCAGATCAAGGCCGTCGGTACGGGCAACGTCCACGTCGAATCGCCGTCAGACAATCTCGTCGCCTATGCCAACCAGGCTGTCTACACCCAGACGCCGGGACAAAATGACGGCGTCGTCCACCTCCGTGGGAACGTCAATGCGACACAGAACGGCAATTCCTTAAACGGGGATAGTGTCGATATTCAGCTTGCCGATAATTCTGTTCAGACTCGCAGCCGCTCAACCATCGTCATCGTGCCGGGCAACGAGTAAGGGGTATCCATGTTCATTCAGACTAAAGATCTCGTAAAATCGTATAAAGAAAGAAATGCCGTTGACGGCGTCAGTATCCGCGTCGACCAGGGTGAAATCGTCGGCCTCCTCGGCCCCAATGGGGCGGGGAAGACGACGACCTTCTACATGATCGTCGGCATTGAACGGCCGTCGGCCGGTGAAATCACCATCGATGGCAATGATATTACCAAGCTTCCCATTCACCAGCGGGCGGCCCACGGCATCGGCTATCTGCCTCAGGAAGCGTCTATCTTCCGCAAGCTGACCGTAGAGGACAATCTCTTGGCCCTGCTGGAAACGACGAAGCTCAGCAAAAAGCAGCAGCACGAGAAGGCCGAAGCCTTGATGGAAGAGTTTTCCATCACCCAGCTGCGGGACCGATTGGGCATCCAGTTGTCCGGCGGGGAACGGCGCCGCGTCGAAATTGCCCGCTGTCTGGTGACCGACCCGGCTTTCATTCTCCTCGATGAACCCTTTGCCGGCATCGACCCCTTGGCTGTCAACGACATCCAAGGCATTATCAGCCATTTAAAACGGCGCGGCATGGGCGTCCTCATTACCGACCACAATGTCCGGGAAACGCTCAGCATCGTCGATAAAGCCTACATTTTGAGTGATGGGAAAATCCTCCTCGAAGGCAGTCCGGACTTCATCGCCAATGACCCGGTCGCCAAGAAATTCTACTTAGGCGAAGAATTCAGGATGTAACAGGGAGTATGGAATGCGAATATTAGACAAGTATATCTTAAAAGAATTTATCGGCCCCTTTCTGTTTGGCGTCTGCGCCTTTACGGCCGTTTTCATCGGCACGGGAACGCTGTACCGTATCGCCAACCTCATCAATCAGTACGGGGCCTCTCCTTGGGCGGCTTTTCGCGTCTTTGTCTTAGCCATACCCTCTATCGTCGTCATTACCTTTCCCATGTCGGTCCTTCTGGGATCGCTCATGGCCTTTGGCCGCCTGTCAAGCTCCAGTGAACTGATCGTCATGCGGGCCGGCGGTCAAAATTTTATCCGTCTGGCCATGCCAGTCTTCGTCGCGGCCTTATTTATTTCTCTCGGAGCGACGGCCTTCAATGAATACGTCGTACCGCGGGCCAATAATGCCTATAACCGGATCATCAATGAAGAAATAAAGCACAACGTCGCGCCGACGACCCAGGACCATATCATCATCAAAAATACGGATGGCTCCGATATTTCCAGCCTGATGTATGCCCGTCAGTACGACGCTACCTCGCGGGAATTGAAGGATATTACCGTCCAGGAATTTGAAAACGACCAGCTTATGCGCGTCGAACAGGCCGACCGCGCCGATTGGAACGGCCAGAAATGGATCATGCATGAAGGCACGATCTTTGACGTATCGACGGATGAACGGACGACGCGGTCTATGAAGTTCCAGAACCAGGCACTGCCGGTGACGCAGAAGCCCGATAAAATCGCGTCTTCTCAGAAAAAACCGGAAGAATTGACCATTCGTGAACTGCGCGAGCAAATCAAACTCCTCGACCAAAATTCCGTCGATACCAATAAGATGAAAGTCGAAATGTACAATCGCTTCGCCCTGCCCCTGGCCAGCCTCGTCTGTGCTGTCGTCGGCGCGCCCCTAGGCATGCAGAAGCAGCGTGGAAGCTCTTCCATTGGGTTCGGCATCAGTGTCGTCGTCATCTTTATCTATTACTCGATCATGACTCTTGGCAATGCCTTGGGGAATGGCGGTAAGATACCGGCTTATATCGCCGCCTTTTTGCCCGACATCATCTGTGGCATCGCCGGCGTCATCTTAGTCTATAAAAAATCGAAATAAGCAAAGGAACTGTCTAACCGGCAGTTCCTTTTTTTTGAGATTCAATATAAAATAGCATTCTAAAATCAGGGTGTCGATTGTGACCGAAGAAAGATAGGACCTCATCGGTTTTGGGATAATTGGAGCCTTTCTGACCCTTCACGCTTGCAGGAAGGCTCCTTTATAGTCTATAATATAATGAACTTAAATGATAAGAAAAGGTGGTGGCTTATGGAATACGGATGGATTATGCTGGTCGTTTTAGCCGTCATGGGCGGCATCATTGCCTATCTTGGCGATAAAATCGGCTCTCGGGTTGGCAAACAGAAAATTAAATTATTCGGACTTCGGCCGAAGTACACGTCGATCTTAGTCACCATCCTGACCGGCATCAGTATCGCCGCCATTACCTTAGGCGTCATGTCCATCCTTTCCGAAAACGTCCGCATCGCTTTATTTGGCATGCATCAGCTTCAGATGCAGAAAGCCCAGCTTGAAGCCCAGCGCAGCCAGCTCATGCAGCAGGCCGTTGAACTCGGCAAGGAGCTCGATGATAAGAATGAACTGATTGCGTCCAATGAAGAACTGCTTAAACAGCAGCAGGAACAGCTCGACGGGAAAAATGAAGAAATCCGCGCTACCCAGATGGACCTCCAGCAGGCCCAACTGGCTCGCGACGATAAAGCTCGTCAGCTGACGGTCATTCAAGTCGCCATGGACGAAGCGAAAAAGCAGCGTGACTCGGCCCTGGCCGACAGTGAAAAGGCCCGTCAGGACGTAGCTATGCTGGAAGAAACGAAGAATAAAATGATGGAAACCATCGATGGCCTCGACCAGCGCATTAAGCTGCTCAACGCGACGATGACCAATATCCGTGAAGGTACGGTCGTCTTCCGCGTCGGCGAAGTCCTCTCGAGCAACGTCCTTCGCGGCGGTCTGTCCATTGAACAGACGCGGGAAGAATTGAGCCGGGCCATGAGTCAGACCAATACTATGATTGGCCGTCATCTCGGCGTTACCGATGAAAATACGATTTTGCTGTATATTTCACCGGAAGAATTCAATGCCACCGTCGATGCCCTACAAAAAGCCGGCAAGTCGCAAAAATTATTGCGCATCATTGCTGCCGGGAACATCATCCTCGGCGAACCGGCCCTGGTCCATGTTGAAATGTATGATAACCAATTGATTTATCATCGCGGCGACGTCGTCTTTGAAGAAGAGCTAACCGGCGAGGAACTGTCGGGCAACACGGAACTTCAGGTCATGCGTTTCCTGCATAATGTCAACCAGCAGGCTCAGGCTAAGGGCCTGTTGCCAGATCCCCTGACGGGTAACGTCGGCGCCTTGACGGCCTCGGAAATGTTCGATACCATCAATCGCATCAAGAGTCATACCGGGACCAGCGTTGTCCTTAAAGCCGTCGCCGAAACCGATACTTATACGGCTGGTCCGCTGCAGATTGACATCCGCGTCGAAGCCGGTAAGTAGGGGAGGAAGACCATGATTTTTGCCATTGACCCGGGCTCAGAAAAGACTGGGACCGCCGTTGTAAATGACGACGGCAGCCTGGTCACGAAAGCCATCGTGCCGACGCCGGACCTCCTTTCTTACGTAGAGGAGATCTATGGGAAGTACCCTTTTTCTCATATCGTCATGGGTGACGGGACGAACCATAAGCATCTGCAGCCTTTAGTCGAGCAGTGGATTGCCGATGGCCGCCGTGCCGTCACTTTTTCACTCATCGATGAAAAATTTACGACCGTTGAAGGCCGTAATCTCTATTTTCAGTGCACACCGCGCAAGGGGTGGCGGCGCTTCATCCCCTTGTCACTTCAATATCCGCCGGAACCGGTCGACGATTTTGTCGCCTGGATTATCGGCCGCCGCTATATTACGAAAAAACAGGGAGGTAATCTATGAAATATTTCTTACGCGCCTTAGGGCTTGCCTTCGGTGCCTTTATCTATACCATCGGGCTCGACGTATTCCTCGTTCCGAACCACGTCATTGACGGCGGTGTCGTCGGTATTGCCCTCATGGCTGCTGAAATCACGGGAATCAGCTTCAGTATTTTCATCATCGTATTGAACATTCCCTTTTTTATATTCGGGTATAAAAAGATCGGTGCTTTTTTCACCGTGTCATCCTTATTTTCTATTCTCTGTCTGTCCGTATGGAGTGATTTCCTTCACTATCCGCCGGTCACGTCAGATCCTTTTCTGTCGACCATTTACGGCGGCATCATCATCGGTCTCGGCGTCGGCCTCATCATTCGCTGGGGCGGATCCCTTGACGGTACGGAAGTGTTGGCCATCATCGCCGATCGGCAGATGCCTTTTTCCGTCGGCGAAATCATTATGTTCTTTAACCTCTTCATTTTAGGCAGTTCGGGCTTCGTCTTTTCCTGGGACAGTGCCATGTATTCCCTGGTCGCCTACTTCATTGCCTATAAGATGATCGACGTCGTTACGACCGGTCTCGATGAAATGAAGGGTATGCTCATCGTAACGGGAAAACACGACGCCGTTGCCCAGTGCCTCACTCAGGATATGGGCCGTGCCGTGACCCTCATCAACGGCGAAGGCGCCTATCGTCGGGAAAAGACGATGATCCTGTACTGCGTCGTATCGCGTCTTGAAATTACCAAGATCCGCGACGCCATTACGACCATCGACCCGGCCGCTTTCGTCTCCGTCTTCGATATCAGCGAGGCCCACGGAGGGCTTTTCAAGCGGAGAAAGAGCCACGGATAAGGGAAAAAAAGCTTGACATTATTGGCGAATCTGCTGTATTGACATAATTTGCATATTTGCTATTATATAAAATAATTGGGTTATGGACGTAACCTGACATGATGCAAACAATGAACGCTATCGGGAGGTATACAATGGCACAGTTAAATTTTAACATCGAAGATATTTGCGGCACCTTGTCTGAAAATAAAGACGGCTGGCGCAAAGAATTGACTTATATCAGCTGGAATAATCGGGCTCCTAAGTTCGATCTGCGCTCGTGGGATCCGGATTACCAGGCGATGACCAAGGGAATTACCATGACCAAGGAAGAGTTGGAAAAACTGCGTGACGTATTGAACGAAATGGATTTCGATAAATACTAAGGAGTGAGGAGTATGCTTTCGGCAATTCAACGAGAATGAATGGGATGAAAGCATACTTTTTTTATTTTCCTTGCCAAAATCGTCAAAACATTATATAATCTCTAGTTGTATGTGCTAATAATACTTGGTAATAATTTCAAGGGTGAATGACATGGTCCGTATAGCAAGAGATAAGCGACATGCTTTGTTACAGAAGCGAATTGAAGATAATCCTTTTATAAATGACGAAGAATTAGCTGAAGAACTTTCCGTCAGTGTAGCTACAATCCGCTTGGACCGAATGGCCTTGGGGATCCCTGAAATGCGCATCCGCATCCGCCAAAAGGCGGAGGAGGCGCAGCCCAAACTGCGAAATGCGACCGTCGTCGGCGAACTCGTAGACTGCATCATCGGAAAGAATGCCATTTCGATTATGACGGCTACGGATGATATGGTCGACGAAGCCCATATCGTGCGCTCCCAATGCCTGTATGCCCAGGCCAGCTCCTTGGCACGGACAGTGTTAAACCTTCCTGTCTGTATCACGGCAGTGGCCAATGTAAAATATAAACAGCCCGTCACCGTAGGCGATAAACTGATTGCCAAAGCTGACGTCATCCGCCAGCGCGACCAGAAATACTACGTATGGGTTACGATTCGGAAGATGAGAAAAGAAGTGTTCCGGGCGAAATTTATTATAGAATCTTTGGAATAATGGAGCGGTAGTATCATGAAAATAGCAGTAGATGCGATGGGCGGCGATTACGCACCGGAAGAAATTGTCCTCGGTGCCATCGAAGCCGTCAAAGCATATGATTACGATGTCGTCCTGGTCGGTGACGAAACGAAGATACGCCAGGTATTGACGACGTATGGGGCGAAAGAAAATGAACGCCTGTCGATCGTCCATGCCAGTGAAGTCATCGAAATGGGCGAGCATCCAGCTCAGGCCATTCGCCGCAAGAAAGACGCATCCATCGTCGTTGCTGCACGCTTGGTAAAAAACGGCGCATGTGATGCTGTCGTTGCCGCCGGCAGCACCGGGGCCGCTGTCACAGCTGCCCTTTTCGAACTGGGCCGCATCAAGGGGATTGAACGCCCTTGCATTGCGACGCCGATCCCTTCTAAAAAGGGGATTACCGTCCTCCTCGATTCCGGGGCTAACTCCAGCAGCAAGCCGAAACACTTGGTTGAAGGCGCCATCATGGGCTGCCATTACGCCAAATACATCCTCGGCATTGAAAAGCCGGCTGTCGGTCTCCTGAATATCGGGGAAGAAGCGTCGAAGGGCAATGAATTGTGTCAAAAAACCTATCCCATGTTGGAAAATTTGAAAACCATTACTTTCTACGGCAACGTAGAAGGCCGAGATATACCGAAAGGAACGGTCGACGTCGTCGTCTGTGACGGATTCATCGGCAATGTCATCTTGAAATTTGGAGAAGGCATGGCCATGTTCATCATCCGTCTCGTCCGCGACACGATCAAGCAGAGCGGCTTCATCGCTAAATTAGGGGCGCTTGCCATCTATCCGGCTTTGAAATCGCTCAAGAAGCGACTAGACTTTACCGAATACGGCGGAGCGCCACTACTTGGCGTCAACGGCAGCTTTATCATCTGCCACGGCAGCTCTAAGGCCAAGGCCATTAAAAACGCTGTCCGCGTGGCCGGCGAAATTGCAGAGCAAGACGTCATCGGCCATATTCGAAAAAGTATAGAGGAAGAAGAGGTAGAACAGTATGATAGTGAAAGCTAACGCAGCCGGTGTGCTGGGTACGGGCCATTATGTACCCGATAGAGTCGTTACCAATAAAGAATTGGAAAAGTATGTCGATACATCGGATGAATGGATTCAGAGCCGTACCGGCATCAAAACGCGTCACTTTGCCGAAGACGGAATGAATACGTCGGATATGTGCACCATCGCGGCGAAACAGGCTTTGGAAATGGCCAATCTGTCAGCTGAAGACCTGGATATGATTATCGTCTGCACCTTGACGCCGGACATGACCATCCCGTCAACGGCCTGCATCGTCCAGGATAATATCGGTGCCAAGAACGCCGCTGTCTTCGATTTGTATGCAGCCTGCTCGGGCTTTGCCTATGGCGCCATTACGGCGGCACAGTACATCGAAACGGGCATGTACCGCCACGTTTTGGTCATCGGGGCTGAAATCCTCAGCCGTTTCCTCGACATGACCGACCGCAATACGTGCGTCCTCTTCGGCGACGGCGCCGGAGCCGCTGTATTCGGTCCCGTACCGCAGGGCTACGGCATCCTCGGTGCTGACATGGGCGCCGACGGAAGCGGCGGCAAATACCTGAACATCCCGTCCAGCGGGGTCGCTATTTTGCCGACCGATGAAGCTCGGGCGAAACATGAAACGTACATCAAGATGGACGGCAAGGAAGTGTATAAATTTGCTGTCAAAGTCATGGGACGGACGGCGGAAAAAGCCTTGGAACGGGCCGGTCTCAGTTACGAAGACATCGACCTCATGGTTCCTCATCAGGCCAATACCCGCATCATTCAATCGGCAGCCAAACGGCTCCACCTTCCCATGGAAAAAGTCTTTGTCAATATCGATAAATACGCCAACACGTCCGGGGCATCCATTCCCATTGCCCTCGATGAAGCCTTGCGTCAAGGCCGCATGAAGCGCGACGACATCGTCGTTTTGGCTGGATTTGGCGCCGGACTGACGTGGGCCGGCTTAGTTATGAAATGGTATTAATTTTTTGTGAGAGGTGTGACTGATGATGAAGAAAGCCTTTGTTTTTCCCGGACAGGGTGCCCAAAAAGTGGGTATGGTCAAAGATTTATACGATGCCTACCCGGTCGTAAAACAGCTCTTTGAAGAAGCTGACGATGCCTTGGGTTTCTCGCTGACGAAACTTTGCTTTGAAGGTCCTGACGAAGAACTGATGAAGACCTATAATACACAGCCGGCCATCCTTACGGCCAGCACGGCATGCTGCCGCGTCCTGGCTCAGGAAGGCCTGACCCCGGACATCGCAGCCGGTCACAGCCTCGGTGAATATTCAGCTCTCGTCGCAGCCGGTTCCTTGACCTTTGCCGACGCTGTGCGGACCGTCCGCCTCCGCGGCCAGTTCATGCAGGAAGCCGTTCCCCTCGGAGAAGGCGGCATGGCGGCTATCCTCGGCTTAGACGAAGATAAGATCAAAGAAATCTGCGCCGACATTTCTAAGGCAGGCGGCGTCGTTCAGGCCGTCAACTTCAACTGCCCCGGCCAGATCGTCATTGCCGGCAGCACTAAAGCCGTTGAAGAAGCGGCAGACCGCATGAAGGCTGCTGGTGCGAAACGCGCCGTTCTCCTTCACGTCAGCGCTCCCTTCCACAGCACGCTCATGGAACCGGCGGCAAAACGCCTGGCCGAAGTCCTCGACGATATTACCATTTCCGATGCCAAGATTCCCGTCGTTGCCAATGTCAACGGCCAGATTGAAACGGCTGCAGCCGATATCAAGGCATCCCTTATCAAACAGGCGGCCAGCCCCGTCCTCTGGATCGACTGCACCAAGACCATGCTCGACTTTGGCGCGGAAAACTTCGTAGAAGTCGGTCCGGGTAAAACCCTTTGTGGTTTTAATCGGAAAATTGACCGCAAAATCCACAGTGAAAATGTAGAAGATATTCCTTCCTTAAAGAAAACGCTTGAATTTTTCCAGGAGGTTCGATAAAATGCAGTTAACAGGAAAAACAGCCATCGTTACCGGCGGCTCCCGCGGCATCGGCCGTGCGGCAGCGCTGACCCTTGCTGAAGCCGGTGCCGACGTCGCTGTCATCTATGCCGGCAATACCGCCGCTGCTGAAGAAACGGTCCGCCTTATCGAAGAAAAAGGGCGCAAAGGCCTTGCCATCCAGTGTGATGTGGCTGATGAAGCTGCCGTCACTGCTATGGTCAAAGACGTCAAGAAAGAATTGGGACGTATCGACATTTTAGTCAATAACGCAGGCATCACCCGTGACGGCCTGCTCATGATCATGAAAGAAGACGACTGGCAGGCCGTGCTTGACACCAATCTTACCGGCGCTTTCCACTGCACCAAGGCCGTTACCCGGCTGATGATGAAGCAGCGCAGCGGTTCGATTATCAACATTACGTCTGTCGTCGGTGAAACAGGCAATGCCGGCCAGGCCAACTATGCTGCGGCCAAAGCAGGCCTCATCGGTTTCACCAAATCGGTTGCCAAAGAACTGGCTTCGCGAAACATCCGCTGCAATGCCATTGCTCCGGGATGCATCGAAACGGACATGACGGCGGTCCTCGGCGAGGACACTGTCGATGCCATGATTAAAACGATTCCCATGGGCCGCGTGGCTCAGCCGGAAGAAGTGGCAAAAGCCGTGTTATTCCTTGCATCGGATGATGCCAGCTATATTACCGGCCAGACCTTGAATGTCGACGGCGGCATGGTAATGTAAAAAATCATACTCCACTGAAAGGGGGTGAATGGACATGAGCGAAGAAAATACTTTTGAAAAAGTAAAGAGCATTGTTGTTGAACAGTTAGGCGTTGACGAAAAAGAAGTCAAAATGGACGCTGCTTACATCGATGATTTAGGCGCTGATTCCTTGGACATCGTAGAACTGATCATGGCTTTCGAAGAAGAATTCAATATCGAAATCCCTGACGATGTTGCTGAAAAAATCAAAACTGTCAAAGATACAGTTGATTACATTGAAAAGGAAAAGAAAGCATAAGTTTGCAATAAGAGCCTGAAGGGGAAGGCCTGTGTGTCTTCCCCTCCTGGTATCTTGAATGGAGGAAAACAGAGTGAAGCTGCCAGAATTAAGAATAGGTAAGCTTGTAGCAAAGGTGCCAATTATTCAAGGTGGTATGGCAATCCGTTTGTCCACAGCCCGTTTGGCGGCAGCAGTAGCCAATGAAGGCGGTATCGGCCTTATTGCGGCATCTGGCATGCCTTTTGACGAATTGCGACATGAAATTAAGTTAGCCAGAAAGTTATCTCCTCGTGGAATTATAGGTATAAATGTCATGGTAGCAGCCCGCGAATTTAAGGGTTTGGTTACTACGGCAATTGAAGAAGGAATCGATCTGGTTGTGGCAGGCGCAGGTTTTTCCCGGGATATGTTTGCCTGGGGGAAGGATTCGGGCACGCCTATTGTCCCTATTGTGTCTTCTGCCAAACTAGCTAAAATATCCCAATCCCTGGGTGCTTCGGCCGTCGTTGTCGAAGGTGCAGAAGCAGGCGGGCATTTGGGAACGAATCGCTCGAGCCGCGTCATCGTACCGGAAGTACGGGCCGCTGTTGACATTCCCGTCATCGGCGCCGGCGGCGTCCTGCATGGAAGCGATGTTGTAGAAATGCTCCGTCTCGGAGCCAACGGTGTCCAGATGGGCAGCCGTTTTGCAGCCAGTGTCGAATCGAACGGCGCTGACGCTTTAAAAGAAGTCTATCTCCGGGCCAATAAACCGGAAGATTTTATTCTCGTACACAGCCCTGTCGGCCTTCCTGGCCAAGCTATCCGTACGCCATTCTCCGAACGGATTCTTTTGGGGACGGCACCGAAGCCGGAAACGTGTGATTTCTGTCTGAAAAAATGCAGCCATAAATACTGCATTATCCGGGCATTGACGCGGGCCCAGCAAGGGGACGTTGAAACAGGCCTGGTATTTTCCGGCAAACGAATGATGGAAATTCATGACATCCTGCCGGTCAAGGATATATTTGCAAATATCAAACGGGAAGTGGAAGAGATTCCCGATTGATACGTGCGTTACATTTTATAATGAGGTGAAAACTTTGGAAAAACGCGTAGTAATTACAGGGTTAGGGGTCATTTCTCCTGTCGGCATCGGCAAAGATGCTTTTTGGAAAGCCCTGCTCAACGGCGAAAGCGGCATCGGCCCCATTACCCACTTTGACGCAGCGGAATATACGACTCGCATTGCCGGCGAAGTCAAGGATTTTGACCCTGCCGATTTCGGTATCGACCGTAAAGAAGCCCGTCACATGGACCCGTCCACGCAGTATTCAGTAGCCGCTGCGAAATTAGCCTTAGATGATTCAAAAATCAACTTAGACGAAGAAGATCGCGACCGTATCGGTACCATTATCGGCACCGGCATCGGCGGCATGGAAACACTGCATAACTTATATAAAGGCCTCTTTTCGAAGGGACCGTCCCGCGTCAATCCCTTTGTCGTACCGAAGATGATTGTCAACATGGCCTCCGGCCAGGTATCCATTTTCTTCGGCCTTCAGGGCCACTGCGCCAGCGTCGTTACGGCCTGCGCAACGGGTACCAACTCCATCGGTGACGCTTACCGCATGATTCAGCGGGGCGAACTCGATGCAGCCCTTGCTGGCGGTACGGAAGCTGCCGTTTCTCCGGGTGCAGTTGCCGGCTTTGCGGCGATGAAAGCCCTCAGCACGCGCAACGATGACCCGACTCACGCTTCGCGTCCTTTCGATAAAGACCGCGACGGTTTCGTCATGGGCGAAGGCGCCGGCATCGTCGTCCTCGAAGAACTGGAACATGCTAAAAAGCGCGGTGCTCACATCTACTGTGAAATCGGCGGCTACGGCAGCAATGCCGATGCTTACCACATCACGGCGCCGGCACCGGAAGGCCTCCAGCAGTCCAAGTGCATGGCCTTGGCTGTAAAAGACGCCGGCCTCAAACCGGAAGACGTCGACTACGTCAATGCCCACGGCACGTCCACTCACCTCAATGACTTTAATGAATCCGTCGCCGTTGCCCGCGTCTTTGGCGACCATACCAAAGATATGCTCATGAGCTCGACGAAGTCAATGACCGGTCATCTCCTCGGTGCAGCCGGTGCTGTCGAAGCCATTGCCTGCGCTATGACGATCGAAACCGGCAAGGTCCATCCGACGATCAACCTCGTGGAACCGGAAGAAGAACTGAAAGCCCTTGGCATCAACTACGTTCCCAACAAGGCCGTCGATGCTAACGTCAAGGTTGCCATTTCCAATTCCTTTGGTTTTGGCGGTCACAACGCGACGCTGCTGTTCAAAAAATATGCTGAATAAAGAAGAAGACTGACCTGATGGATACGACTCGTAAAGAACAGTTAGAACAGTTCATACAGGTCTTGGGCCTTGGAGAATTCCATAATTTCCTTATTTTGGATCAGGCCCTGACCCATTCTTCCTATGCCAATGAAAATAAGGCCAATCATGGTTACTACAATGAACGCCTGGAGTTTTTAGGCGACGCCATCTTAGACTTGGTCGTAGGGGAATACTTGTTTCTCCACTATCCGCATATGCCTGAAGGGCAGCTGTCAAAGGCCAGAGCCAGTGTCGTCAGCGAAAGCCCCCTGGCTTCGGTGTGCATGAAGTTCCATATGGGCGACTATCTCCTCCTGGGGAAGGGGGAAATCGCAACCGGCGGCCGCACGCGTCCCAGCATGCTGGCCGATGCCTTTGAAGCCGTTGTCGGTGCCATCTATATCGACAGCTCTTACGAAGAGGCGCGGAAATTCATCCTTCACCAATTAAAGGACTATTTGGACCTCGTCGACAGTGGTCATTACGAAAAAGACTACAAGACGATTTTCCAAGAGTACGTACAGCAAGACGGTCCTCAGCATATCGAGTATCGCCTCTGCCGGACAGAAGGGCCGGACCATGACAAGACTTTTTACATGGAAATCCTGGTCAACGGCAAGGTTCTCGGCGAAGGATCGGGAAAATCAAAAAAATATGCCGAACAACACGCAGCGCATGAAGCGCTGACGCGGTTAAAAGGCAAGTAGACGGGGAGCTGCCTGAGCAGCTCCTCTTTCGCAGTTTATACACCCATTTATGACTATGAAAACTTCTATCATTCCTATCTTTATCCCCCATATCGGCTGTCCGCATCGCTGCGTCTTCTGCAATCAGTGGCAGATTACAGGCCACCACGGCCTGCCTACGAGAGATGCCATACGCGAGCTCATTGGCTCCTATACGGCATCGGCCGGTGAAGGACGGCACTGGGAAGTCGCCTTTTACGGCGGCAGCTTTACAGCCATTCCCATGCCGCTGCAGCAGGAGCTGCTCCAACCGGCCTATGAAGCGCTGAAAGCCGGCGTCATTCAAGGGATACGCTGTTCGACGCGGCCGGACTGCATCACCGAAGCCATTGTAACGAATTTGAAGGCCTATGGCCTGACCTGTGTAGAACTCGGCGTTCAGTCCATGGACGACCGGGTGCTGCAGCAAGCTCAGCGGGGCCATACAGCAGGGGATGTCATAAAGGCGACGGCCTTGCTGCGACAGTACGGCTTTACCGTCGGCCATCAGCTCATGCCGGGCCTTCCCGGGGAAGATTGGGACAGCCTTTGCCGAACGACGAAGGCCATCGGCAATCTCCGGCCGGATCTGGCCCGCATCTATCCCGTCGCCGTCCTTCAGGGGACGGAACTGGCCGCCATGTATGAGGACGGGAGCTATAAGCCTCTTACGATCGCTGAAGGGGTGCGGCGGGCGGCTTATATGAAGCAGCACTTCCTGGAACGAGGCATACGATGCATCCGAACGGGGCTTCAGGCCACGGAAGACCTGGACGACTCTTCGCAGGTCCTGGCCGGAGCCTATACGCCGGCTATGGGTGAACTCGTCGACACCTATCGCTACCGAAGGCAGCTCCTGTCCTTTTTAAGGACCCTTCCAGGGGACGAGGCCGTTACCATTTCCTATGATCGCCGCGAGACGTCGCGCGTCCGGGGCTATCGCAGCCTTACCGTTAAGACCGCGCGCTGGAGTATTCCCTTGACCTTGTCGTGGCGGGAAGGGGACGTACCCCTGGGTCACGTCTACGTCTTTCAAGGACAGACGAGCTATGACTTAGATATGAATAGCCAGGCCAGTCCTACTATGATATAATAAAATAGTACGTATGATTTTAACAATAAACAAATTGCAATAGATATAATATGGAGGAAAGAGAATGGCAAGAGTAAAAATAACGGAAACGGTTCTGCGCGACGGTCATCAATCCATTGCAGCGACGCGCATGCGCCTTCGCCAGATGCTTCCTGTCCTGGAAGCCATGGATGAATTAGGCTACAACGCCCTCGAATGTTGGGGCGGCGCTACCTTTGATACCTGCATGCGCTTCCTCGATGAAGACCCGTGGGAACGCCTGCGGACGATTAAAAAGCATGTGAAAAAGACGCCGCTGCAGATGCTGCTTCGCGGTCAAAATATATTAGGTTATCGTCACTATGCCGATGACGTCGTCTATGAATTTGTCAACCGCGCCGTCGATAACGGCATCGACATCATCCGCGTCTTTGACGCCTTAAACGACCCGCGCAACATGGAAGCGGCCATCAAAGCGGCAAAAGACACGAAATCGGTCCACGTCCAGGGCGCCCTGGTCTATACTATCAGCCCCATTCACACCATGGAATCCTTTACCAAGGTCGGTCAGGAATTACAGGATATGGGCGTCGACTCGGTCTGTATCAAAGACATGTCGGGCCTCTTGTCGCCTTATGATGCCTATAACCTTATCCGCATGCTCAAGAAGCACCTGACCGTGCCCATTGAACTGCATACGCACTGTACCTGCGGCCTCGGTGAAATGACCTATATGAAAGCCATCGAAGCCGGCGTCGACATCATCGATACGGCCTTGTCGCCCTTTGGCGAAATCACCAGCCAGCCGGCGACGGAATCGATGGTCATGGCCTTAAACGGCAGTATCTACGATACCGGCATCGACGTCGACCGCCTGTGGCCCATTGTCGACCATTTTAAAAACGTCCGCAAGGAACTGGCCGACGAATTTAAACTGACCATGCCCAGCCAGATTAACCCGGCTGTCCGCAAATATCAGATTCCCGGCGGCATGCTGACCAACCTTTATAATCAGCTTAAAGCCCAGGGCGCCGAAGACCGCTTCGATGAAGTCCTGGCCGAAATGCCCAACGTCCGCCGCGACCTCGGTTATCCGCCGCTGGTTACGCCGACCAGTCAGATTACCGGTTCGGCAGCCGCCCTAAACGTCCTCTATGGCCGTTATAAGATCGTGACCAATGAAGTGCGCGACATCGTTCGCGGCAAATATGGCCGTGTGCCCGGTACCATCGACGAAGAATTCCGAAAGATGTGCATCGGCGATGAACCGGTCATTACTCATCGTCCGGCCGATGACTTGGCACCGGAATTGGAAGAAGCCAAGAAGGCCTTGGCCAACGAAGGCTTCCCCAATGCCAGCATGGAAGACGTCCTGAGCTATACCCTGTTCCCGGAAGTGGCGCTGCCCTTTTTCCTGAAGCGGGACGGACGACAGTAACATATCGATAGCAAGTTCCTTGTATAGTGGCGATGTTTACAGCAGCTGCCTCGAATGGACGTGAGTACAGCTGCTCACGTCCTTTTTTGTAATGTGAATGACCTCATCTTGGATAAATTGTCATTATGTTTGCCTTGATTTTTCAGGCAATTCATGATATCTTTTAGTTATAATGATAGCGATTTTCAATTTATGGTTTTCATGGTAGAGGAGGTTCATCTTATGTCATTAATCAACAAGGAAGTCAGTGATTTTACGGCCAAAGCTTTCCATAATAACGGATTCATTACCGTTACCAAGGAAGATCTCTTGGGAAAATGGAGCGTATTCTTTTTCTATCCTGCTGATTTTACTTTTGTGTGCCCGACGGAATTAGCCGACCTCGAAAGCTTTTATGAAGAGTTCAAAAAGATAGGCTGCGAAATCTATTCTGTTTCCTGCGATACGGAATTTGTGCACAAGGCTTGGCACGATCACTCGCCGCTCATCAAAGACATCACTTATCCGATGATGGCCGATCCGACCCATGCTTTGGCTCGTGATTTTGAAGTCCTCATCGAAGATGCCGGTGTCGCTGAGCGAGGAACCTTCATCATCAATCCCGAAGGCCAAATCGTCTCCTATGAAGTCAATGCCGGCAACGTAGGCCGCAATGCCGAAGAACTGCTGCGAAAAGTTCAGGCTTGCCAGTTCGTCCGTGAACACGGCGACGAAGTGTGCCCGGCTCGCTGGACACCGGGTGCTAAGACTTTGAAACCGGGCATCGATTTGGTCGGCACCTTATAAGCGGCTTTTCAAAAATCATACGGTCGTGTATCATTATCCTTATGAAGATCGGTGACCTTCATAAGGATAATTTTTTTGTCAAAATCGGAGAAAGGGGGCCTTTCTATGCCGGTCAATTCTTTTGAAACCTATCCCATGTCGTGGCGCCCGTCCCGTCGTGACATAGAAGGGCGTCTCCAGCCTTTTTATAAGGCCTTGGCGGCGCAGCTCATAGAAGATATCGAACGCGGCCGCATCCTGCCGGGAACGAAACTGCCGCCTCAGCGGGAACTGGCCGATTTTCTCGACGTCAATGTCAGCACCGTATCCAAGGCTTTTCGCTATGCCTCTAACCGGGGCCTCCTTACCAGCGTCGTCGGTCGGGGAACCTTCGTCGCCTATGATGCCGGTACCAGCCTGCTGGCAGCTCCAAACAGGACGCCTATCATCGAGATGGGTTCCATGATGCCCGAACGATTGGCTGGCGATACCGTGGCCTCTTTGGTGGCCGAAATGATGAGCGATAACCGTCGCGAACGGTTCTTTCAATATGCCTATGGGAACGATCGTTTTTACCAGGAGGCGGCGCAGACACTATTAGGCTGGGCCGGCGTCACCGTAGAAAGGCCGGTTCTGTTTTCTAATGGCGGCCAGAATGCCTTGACAGCTATCTTGGCGGCTCTCTTTCGGCCCGGCGACCGCATCGGCGTCGATCCCCTGGTCTATCCGGGTTTTAAAAGTGCGGCCAAACTCTTCGGCATCCGCCTCGTCCCCGTCGGACAGAAGGATGGGGAAATGAGTGAAGATGGCCTTTCTTATGCCTTAAAGAATCACCACATTAAGGGAATCTATGTGACGCCGGACTTTCAGAATCCGACGACCCACACTATGTCGGCAGCCGGCCGGGAGAGACTCGCCGCTTTTTCTAAACAGCATGACCTCCTCATCATTGAAGATGCCATTGCCAGTTTGCTGACAGATCATCCGGCGGCGCCGGTCAAAACCTTGGCACCGGACCAGACGGTCTATCTCTTCAGCCTGTCAAAGACCATTCTGCCGGCGTTGCGACTGGCCTATGTCGTGCCGCCCAAACGGTTGGAAGAGACGCTGTCCTCGGCCTTATACACCTTGAATCTCTCCCAGTCGGCCCTGCTCATGGAACTGGCGGCTCGGCTCATCGTATCGGGAAAATGTGAATCCCTTATGGCTCTTCGCCGCCAAAGCCTGAGGGAGCGAAACGAGCTCACGGACCGCATCTTACAAGGCTGGCCCTTAGCCGGCGGGCGCGATGCCCTTTGTCGTTGGCTGACCCTTCCGACGCAGCTGACCGGGCAGCAGTTTGAAAGTCTTTGCCGAAAAGGCGGTGTCCGCCTCTTAGGGGCCGAACATTTTGCCGTCGGTACTGATGTCTCCGTCCATGGCGCCAGGCTGGCCATCGGGGCGCCGAACGACATGGCTTCCTTAGAACGAGGCCTTCATCTTATAAAGGCGGTCTTAGTTCCTTATCGGGAATAATCGTATGGCACACAATTATAATATTGTGTGCTTATTTTTCCTATGCTATGATGAAGGCAGACAGAATGATTATCTTTCGAGGAGGGATTTTTATGAAATGCTATGTCGTCGATGCTTTTACCAAAGAAGTTTTTAAAGGAAATCCGGCTGCAGTCTGCGTTCTGGACTCCTGGCTGCCCGATGCGTTGATGCAGGCCATTGCCATTGAAAATAATTTGTCGGAAACGGCCTTTACCGTAAAGGAAGGGGAGGCTTACAAGCTTCGCTGGTTTACGCCGGGCGGTGAAATCGACCTCTGCGGCCATGCGACGCTGGGGACGAGCTTCGTCCTGGCTCATTTCGTTGAACCCGAGGCTGAACGCTTCATCTTCCATACTCTGGGCGGAACACTGACGGTTACTCGGAAGGGTGATTTGTTTTCCATGGTCTTTCCGGCTTACGACATGGTGCCGACGGCCGTCACCGAGGCCATGACCGATGCCCTTGGCATCAGACCTTTGGAAGCTTATATAGCACGGGATTTGGTCTGCGTCCTGCCTGACGAAGACGTCGTACGGAACTTTCAGCCGGACTTAGAAAAGATCAAAGGCCTTGACGGAATGCTCTGCCACATTACGGCGCCGGGACGGACGTACGACTGCGTCAGCCGCAGCTTTGCACCGAAACTATCCGTCCCCGAAGATCCCGTCTGCGGCTCCGGTCACTGCCACATCATTCCCATCATGGCCAAAAAGCTCGGCAAAGAGAAGCTCTTGGCCTACCAGGCCTCGAAGCGGGGAGGGGAGCTCCAGTGCCGCCTCGACGGGGATAAAATTTCCCTGGCCGGCTATGCCGCCCTTTATTCCATCGCTGACCTTCAGGTGTAACTTGCCGGACGCCTTGACAGGCTTAGGTAAAATTGCTACAATATTTATCACAACAAAAGCGATGAGCGGAAGAAGCTTTACTTCTTTTTGTCAGCGAAATGCCGATTCGGTGCGAGGGCATTCAAAGAGAGTAGGGCGCGTCACCCGGGAGCTGACAGGAGGAAAGGCCTGTCCGTCAAGCAGACGTTACCTGTGCCATGAAGCGGTCGCGGAAGCGGCAATTTAGGTGGTACCGCGGAAGATACAGCATTCTTTCGTCCTAAGGAATAAACCCTTAGGCGAGGGAATGCTCTTTTTTGTTTTGGAGGGAATCATCATGAAATGGAATAAAGAACAACTGGGCACGTATGCACCGAATGACATGGAAATGGCGTGGTACGATTTTTGGGAAAAGAACGGCTACTTCCATCAAGAGCCGGATAAGAGCAAGAAACCCTTCAGCATCGTCATGCCGCCGCCGAACGTTACGGGTCAGCTCCACATGGGCCATGCTCTGGACAACACCCTGCAGGATATTCTGGTCCGCTTCAAGCGCATGGAAGGCTACAACGTCGCCTGGATTCCTGGCACCGACCATGCCGGTATCGCTACCCAGGTAAAGGTCGAACAGCAGCTGGCCGAAGAAGGCAAGACCCGCTACGAAATCGGCCGCGAAGAATTCCTCAAACGTGTCTGGGCCTGGAAAGAACAGTACGGCAACCGCATTGAAAAACAGATTCGCCGTCTCGGCTCGTCCTGCGACTGGAGCCGCAAGCGCTTTACCATGGACGATACCTGTGCCCGCGCCGTTCGGGAAGTCTTCATTTCCTTGTATGAAAAAGGCCTCATCTATCAGGGTCAGCGCATTACCAACTGGTGCCCTCACTGCCATACGGCCTTGTCGGACATCGAAGTCGACCACTCCGACGTCGCCGGCCATCTGTGGTTCGTCAAATACCCCGTCGTCGGTGAAGACGATTACATCATGATCGCCACGACCCGTCCGGAAACGATCATGGGTGATACGGCCGTTGCCGTCAATCCCAACGACGACCGCATGAAGAAGTATATCGGCAAGAAAGTCATCGTACCCCTCGTCGACCGCGAAGTCGAAGTCATTGCCGACGACTACGTCGATATCGGCTTTGGTACAGGCGCCGTCAAGATCACACCGGCTCACGACCCGAACGACTTTGAAATGGGCCAGCGCCACAACCTGGAATCGATTATGATCATGAACCTCGACGGCACGATGAACGAAAAAGCCGGCGCCAAATACGACGGCATGACCCGCGAAGAATGCCGCAAAGCCGTCGTCGCCGACCTCGAAGACTTAGGACTCCTCGATCATATCGAAGATTTGACCCATGCCGTCGGTCACTGCTCGCGCTGCAAGACGACGGTCGAACCCTTCGTCACCAAGCAGTGGTTCGTCAAAATGAAACCCCTTACCGAAGCTGCTCTCAAAGCCGTAGAAGACGGCAAGACCCGCTTCATCCCCGAACGCTTCGTCAAGACCTACAATCACTGGCTGGAAGACGTCCATGACTGGTGCATCAGCCGTCAGCTCTGGTGGGGCCATCAGATTCCCGTCTGGTACTGCGACGACTGCGGCAAAGCCTCGGCCAGCCGCGAAGACATTACGGAATGCCCGCACTGCCACAGCCAGCATATCCATCGCGATCCCGACGTCCTCGACACCTGGTTCAGCTCGGCTCTTTGGCCTTTTTCGACCATGGGCTGGCCTGATAAGACGCCGGATCTCGACCAGTTCTTCCCGACCAGCGTCTTGGTTACGGGCTACGATATCATCTTCTTCTGGGTTGCCCGCATGATGTTCATGACCTGTGAATTCATGAAGGACATCCCCTTTGAAAACGTCTTCATCCACGGCTTGGTCCGCGACAGCCAGGGCCGCAAGATGAGCAAGTCCCTGGGCAACGGCATCGATCCCCTCGGCGTCTGCGAAGAATACGGCGCCGACGCCCTGCGCTTCACCTTGGTTACGGGTAATACGCCGGGCAACGACATGCGTTTTTACATGGAACGCGTCGAAGCTAACCGCAACTTTGCCAACAAGATTTGGAACGCGTCGAAGTTCGTCATCATGAACCTCACCGATTTTGACGAATCCTTCGTACCGGAAGAAAAAGACTTGACCCTGGCCGACCGCTGGATCCTGACCTCCTTTAATGAAACGGCAGCCAGAGTCACGGAAGACCTCGATAAATTTGAATTGGGCGACGCTGCCGATGCCGTCTACAACTTCATTTGGAGCTCCTACTGCGACTGGTACATCGAACTGGCCAAGAAGCGCCTCTACCAGGCCGACAGCGACCGCGACAAGCACACCGTCCAGTACGTGTTGGTCTATGTCCTGACCCATACCTTGGAAATGCTCCATCCCTTCATGCCCTTCGTTACGGAACACCTCTGGCAGCACCTGCCTCACGAAGGGGAAAGCATCATCGTCGCTCCCTGGCCGAAAGCCCAGGATAAGTGGAACTTTACTGACGACGCCGCTACCATGAATACCCTCATGGAAGCCATCAAGGGCATCCGTAACCTCCGTGCCGAATCGAACGTCCCCATGGGCAAGAAGGCACCGGTCATCTTAGCGCCGGCAACGGAAGAATTGGCCCAGACCTTGAAGGATTACGAAGACTACTTCCATACCCTGGCCTTTGCCGATAAGGTAACCCTGCTCTCGGCCAGTGACGCCAAACCGGAAAATGCCGTCGTCGCCGTCGTTCCGGGCATTGAAGTCTATTTACAGCTCAAAGACCTGATCGACGTCGAAAAAGAAACGGCCCGCGTCCAGAAGGAACAGGAAAAACTCCAGAAGGAAATCGACCGCCTCGACAAAAAGCTGGCCAACCAGGGCTTCCTGGCCAAGGCCCCGGCAGCTGTCGTCGAAAAGGAAAAGGGGAAACTGGCTGACTATCAGGAAAAAATGGCTGCCCTTACGAAACGTATGGAAGATTTGGCAAAACTCTAAGAGGCTGTTATGACATACGAAGAAGCAATAAACTATTTAGAAGCTGCCAACGTCTTTGGCATTCAGTTGGGACTCGGGCGTATTCAAAATCTCTTGGAACGCCTGGGAAATCCCCAAAATAAGTATCAGACGATCCACGTCACCGGCACTAACGGCAAGGGCTCGGTGACGGCTATGATCGCCTCGGCCCTTACCGAAGCCGGCTTTAAGACCGGCCGCTATACGTCGCCTCATTTAGAGGACTATACGGAACGGATCCACATCGATCATCACGACATCTCCCGCGATGATTTTGCCGCTGCCGTCGCCGTCGTCAAAGACGCCGTGACGGCCATGGTGGCCGAAGGGGGAGAAGGGCCGACGGAATTTGAACTGATTACGGCCGCCGCCTTCTGGTATTTTGCCAGTATCGGCGTCGACTATGCCGTCATCGAAGTCGGCTTGGGGGGACTCCTCGATTCGACCAACGTCATTGTCCCGGCCGTATCGGTCATTACTAACGTGGCCATGGATCACATGAAGTACTGCGGCAATACGATCGAAGCCATTGCCGAGCAGAAGGCGGGCATCATCAAAGAAGGCGTGCCCGTCGTTACGACGGCCGAAGGATCGGCCCTGGCGGTCATCGCCCGCAAGGCCTATGCCATGCACAGCCGGCTGTACGCCCTCGACCATAGCTTCGACGTCGTCGGCAATGCCGGCCCTGAAGATTCGGCGACGGGCCAGATGGTGACCGTCCGGGAAAAGTTCGGCTTTTCCATTACGACGGTCCTGCCCTTATTAGGGAAACACCAGCGGACCAACTGCGCCGCTGCCGTCATGGCGCTGCTCCTCTTGGCACGCCATGAGAAAAAATTGACCCGGACGGCCCTTGAAAACGGCATCCGTCACGTCGAGTGGCCCGGCCGCTTTCAAGTCTTCAAGGCCGGAGATACGGACGTCGTCCTCGACGGCGCCCATAATCCGGCCGGCATTACGACCTTCTGCAAGACTTATGAAGACGTCTTTGGCGATCGTAAGCGGGTCTTCCTGTTTTCCGTCCTGGCCGATAAAGATTACAGCCAGATGGTGCGGGAACTCTTTCACGAAGACGACTATGTCATCTGTGCGCCGGCGCCGACGCCGCGTACGTCCGATCCGAAAGAGATGGCGAACCTCGTGCCTTGTAAGGCCGACTGGGCAGGGAGTCTGTCGGAAGGGCTCGATAAGGCCTTTGCAGCCGTACAGCCGGATCAGGTCCTGTGCATCGTCGGATCGCTCTACATCCAGGGCGAAGTACGGGCATATCTTCGGGAAAAATACCAGCTTTTCTAAGCTTTTGAATCGGCTCGGAACGGGCTTTTGGCCCATCGTGTTTCCGGCCTGTCAATGCGTTATCGAAAGGGAGTGTCTCCTCATGGAGGCACTCCTTTTTCGTTGCGCCGGAGTGGACCTTATGATAAAATAAAACATATATTTACGGAGGAGCGAACCTATATGAAGTGGATGATACGGACCGGCAGTACGCCTGCAGAGCGGGCACGGCTGCGCGTCGTCTATGCCCTGGCCGGGACTGTTTTTTTTATGCCCTTAAATCTTTTTGTGATGGAGGGCTTTTTCGTCGTGGCCTTGCTGCTCGGCCTGTATTATATGATGCGCTATCCGCGGTTGCCCCTTCGCCGGGCACCCCTTTCGCTGCCGGCCGTCGGTTTTGCCGTCGCGGCCTTTTTGTCGCTCATCGGCTCGCCACACTTCTTCATGGGAACGGCCTTCTACGTCTTTACGGTCTTGCAGTACATCCTGCTTTATTACGGCATCTTAGTCTTTGTCCATCGATCGTGGGAGCGGCGGATGCTCTTTTCGGCCCTCTTATTCAGTGCCTTTGCCGTCGCCTTATATGGCCTTTACCAGTATGCCCACATGCTGGTCCTGAACAATGCCGACTGGGTCGATGAAGCGGCTTTTCCCCTCCTTCGGCGGCGTATGTATTCGACGCTGTACAACCCCAACTTACTGTCGGCCTTCTTGTTGATCGTCATGAGCGCTTCGGCGTCGATGATGATCTGCACCCGCCATTACTGGCACCGGGTCCTGTATCTGGTACTCCTTTCCATCCTGACCCTCTGCCTGGTGTTGACCTATTCCCGCGGCGCCTGGCTCAGCGTCGGGGCACTGGTCTTTTTCTTCGGCCTCTTTTGGGATAAACGGGTGTGGCTCCTCTTTTTGGCAGCGCCTTTGATCGGCGCCTTTTATCACGGCGGCGTAGCTCATCGACTCTTGTCGATCTTCAGCCACAGTGAAGCCGATACGTCCGTTGCCATGCGCATGGATATGTGGGAGGCAGCCATTGCCATGTTCCTCGATCACCCGCTGTTCGGCATCGGCTGGGGGGCTTTTAAACACGTCTATCCCGTTTACAACGAACTGATCCAGGAAGCGGGCATCGTCATCTTCCACGCCCACAATATGTACCTCAATATGTTGGCAGAAACGGGGCTGGTTGGCACCTTCTTCGGCCTGTGGTTTTTCTTTGGCAATGCCTGGTACGCCATCCGCTATGTGAAAGACCATCACGTTCGGACTTTTGACCGGTCCCTGTCCATGACTTTGGCGGCATCAGTCCTGTCGCTGGCGATCAGCGGCATCAGTGATTATGACTTGTTCAGTACGCAAATATCGCTCACTTTTTGGCTGATGAGCGCCCTTTTCGCCAATATGTTGGCTGAACTATGTGAAAAAAGTAATAAAAACAGTTTGCGAAATAATTCACAATGATATATAATAGGCATGTGACTATTATCACTAGACAAGGTGGCTTATAGCTATAGGGAATAGCTGGGGACATAGTTGGAGGGTTACTATCCATGAGACAGAAAAAGGCAATATCGGATGCTGTCATCGAACGATTGCCGCTGTACTACAGGGACTTGCTGTTACTGCAAGATGCGGGAATCGATATCATCTCATCCGAAAAATTAGGGGAACGCTTAGGCATCACACCGGAACAGATTCGAAAGGACCTTACCTGCTTCGGTGCTTTTGGGAAAAAAGGTGTCGGTTATTATGTCGGTGAATTGTGTCAACAGATCGTAGAAATCATCGGACTGCAGCAGCATTGGAAAGTCGGCATCGCCGGCATCGGCCATCTCGGCTGGGCTTTGGCGAACTATAAGACCTTCGGTCGTCTGGGCTTTCGGACGACGGGCCTCTTCGATGTCGACCATCGCATTATCGGCCAGAACGTCGGCGGTGTCGAAGTCACGCCGATTTCTGAAATGGGGGACGTCATCCGCCGCGAAGGCATCCAGATCGGCATCATTACGACGCCGGCAGCCGTCGCACAGCAGGTGGCAGATCAAATGGTCGATGCCGGTATCCGCGGCATCCTGTCTTTCGCACCCTTGCGATTGACCGTTCCCGACGGAATCTTCGTCTTCCGGGAAGACTTGTCCATCGGTCTGAGTCGTATTTCGTACTATCTGACCAATAAGACAGAATAAAGATCGTCGTCAAACGATGGTATAAAGATTCATAAAAGAATTTAAACAGTATCTAAAAAGGATGGTGCCTGTGTACGGCGCCATCCTTTTTTGTGGTATAATACTCATACTACCGTTAGTGAATGAGGTGATTTTATGGACAGCACATCCATTTATGGTGCATATGAACCGGCCCTCGAGGCCGTGATGAAGGACCTTATCGGCCGTATCCGGGCCTATAGCAGTGATACCAAGAAGAAGACCGGCGAAGCCGCTTACGAGCATTTAATCTACCGCTTGAAAGGCGAGGCCAGCATGCGGGAAAAGTGCGACCGCAAAGGCCTTCCCCAGACGGCTCAGTCGGCGCTCCATGATATATACGATGCCATCGGCATCCGCATCGTCTGTTGTTTCCTCGACGATATTTACCGGGCCATCGATTTTTTGAAGAGCCAGCCCGACATCCGCATCGTCGAAGAAAAAGATTATATCCGTAACGTCAAGCCCAACGGTTATCGCAGTTACCACATCATTTTAGAACTGCAGGCGCCTTATGAAGACGTAACCGGTGCCAATCCGGGCCGCTTTTATGCGGAAGTCCAGCTGCGGACCATCGCCATGGATTCCTGGGCCAGCCTGGAACACCAGATGAAGTATAAGCAGGATATTAAAAATCCCCAGCTCATCGTCCGGGAATTGAAGCGCTGTGCCGACGAACTGGCGTCGTGCGACGTATCCATGCAGACCATCCGCAATTTGATCCATGCACAAGAATAAGGGGGAATGAAGATGCGCCTTCTCTTAGCGGAAGATGAAAAAGAAATGTCCGCGGCTCTGGTCGCGATTTTGACCCATTCGGGCTATGAAGTCGACGCCGTTTATGACGGTCAGGCCGCCGTCGATAAGGCCCTGGTACAGTCGTACGACTGTATGATCCTGGACATCATGATGCCGAAAAAAGACGGCGTCCAGGCTCTGCAGGAAATTCGGGAAAAAGGGGATATGACGCCGGTCCTGATGCTGACGGCCAAGGCCGAAGTCGACGACCGCATTACCGGTCTTGACGCCGGCGCCGACGATTACCTGACCAAGCCCTTTGCCATGGGCGAACTCCTGGCCCGCCTGCGCTCCTTGACCCGGCGCTCTCAGTCTTTTACGCCGGCGAAGCTTCACGTCGGAGCCGTCAAGCTCGACGTCGACGAACAGGAAATGGTCTGCTGCAGCTCCATACGCCTGGCCAATCGGGAAACGAAGTTGATGAAATTCTTCATGGCTAACGTCGGAAAATCCTTGTCGACGGAGCAAATCTTCGACAATGTCTGGGGCGATGAGGGCGACGTCGACGACAATATCGTCTTTATGTACGTCTCCTATTTACGAGAAAAACTGGAAGCCATCCAGGCCGATATCGAAATCGTCGGCGAAAGAGGCCAGACCTACTTACTCTCGGTAAAAGAAAGGAAATAGGACCTGTCAACGACTCCCTCTTATAGAAGCGGGAGCTTGTAAGTCAGAAATGCATAGGTAATCGCGACATCTTAAAGCTGCCTCCCTAATTCTGCCTACATCATCGGGCAGTTGACTATGCCCGTTTTGCCAGGGAGATTTACTCCGAGGCAGTTGTAATTCTCTCGTAACGAGGGTGATTGTCTCCAGAAATCCACATCGAACCAAGAAGCTGGATATTCATAGCTCCGATGCGGTCATCGTTGGATTGGTATCCGCACTGGCAGCTATACAGGTGTTGATGAGGCTTGCGGTTTTCCTTATGGATAGTACCGCACTTCGGGCAACGCTGAGAGGTGTATTTTGCCGAGACTTTCAATACTTCCGAGCGATTTTCGTGAGCCTTGTAGGTCAGAAATTGCTCAAGCTGATAGAAAGGCCAACTCCGTAGGTCATAGTTCTGCTTTGCAGTTTGAGAGAGATTCGATTCCTCAAAGCTGACACCTGTCAAATCTTCCAGCACGAACAACGTATCTTTGCCGTATTTCGTAACGAGTGTCTTAGAAATCCGATGATTTACATCAGAGATCCAACGGTTCTCTCGTCCGGAAATGGCTTTGAGTCTGCGCTTGGCTGATTTTGTGCCTTTGGATTGGAGCTGCTGTCTGACTTTGAGGAACTTATGTCGTTTGGCTGCAATCTTTCGCCCGGAAACAAATTTGGTTTTACCTTGTTCATCGTAACTGACAGCCAGGAATCGTAAACCACGGTCAATCCCGACAACGTGACGGATGTTCTCCTTTTGGAATCCTTCAACAGATTTGGTGACAGGAATATGCAGATACCACCGGCCTTTGAGTTCAACTAACTTTGCCGTGCCAAGATTCCATGAACCGTCCAGATATTTCGAAAATGGCTTCCTTTCAAAGGCACATTTTGTTCTTTTACCGAGCGTGTTGATAGATAGGATTTGTCCATTATCCACGAAGCTGTAATCACGATTGCGAACCAAATCCGCTTGCGGGCGCTTGAAGAAGATGGGCGTCCAAAGCCATTCGAGCGTTTTTGTTATGTATTTCCAGTTGCCATCTTCATCCTTGTATTTGTAGGGCTTTTGAAATAGCTGCTGACTGACCGTCTTATAGCGAGCCATAGTCGTCTTGATTGACGACTGTGCAAGCTGCGACTTTAAGCCAAACAACGCACGAAGGTCGCTATATAGTTCTTTGTTGAGGCTTTGATAAGCAACGTTAAATTGATTGTCGAAGATATATTGCGACACAAAATTACAAGCCTGACGGTACTGTTCGGTCATCTGTTGGAACAATATCTCTTGTTCCGGAGAAACATGGATGCGAAGTTTTATGGTTTTGGTTAGGTCGGACACTTTTTTCTCACCTGCCTTTCTAAGCATAGATTGCATTCATTAAGACCACCATATCATATATGTTACTAAAACTCCAGTATTTTAAGAAAGTGAGGTGAGTGGGCATTCCGCCCCGACCTAAGAGGTCGGAGTATCCTGCCCGCATTTAGATGAACATGATCAAGCGCCTGCGCCGCAAATTTCTCATCATGGCCGTCATCGGCGTCCTGGTCGTCGTCGGCGGGGCCTTAGGGCTCATCAACGCCATTGCCTATATGCGCATGAACGCCCAGGTCATGTCCGTCCTGACCTATATCATCCATAATGACGGCGCCGTACCCCAGAAAATCGGCGGTGACGACAGCAGTTTCTTCAGCGACCCGTCGTGGACCGAAGAGACGCCGGAATTTGCTTACCAAATTCGATTTTTCAGCGTCCTGGTGAACGGCAGCGGCTATGCTGAACACATCGATATCCAGCACATTGCGGCATTTTCACAGCCGGAAGCCATCGAATACGCCCGAACGACCGTAGAAGAGTCGCGCGAGACCGGCCAGAAACAGGGCTTTTTCAAAAAAGGACGGGCGACCTATGCCTACATGATCAAGCCCAATGACGACGGCAGCTTCCTCATCGTCATCATGGACGCCACCCGCGATGCGGCGGCCGTTACGTCGTTTATGCGCTACTCGGCCTGGTTTGGCTTTGGCTGCATCGTCGTCTACATCCTCATCCTGGCCGGACTCTGCAACATTGCCATTCGGCCCTTCGTCCAAAATATGGAGAACCAGAAGCGGTTCATCACCAATGCCGGTCACGAACTGAAGACGCCGATTGCCATCATTTCCGCCAATGCCGAAGCCATTGAAATGCTGAACGGCCAAAGTCAGTGGACGGACAGTATCTTAAAGCAGGTCCGCCGCCTATCGAACCTCATTCAGGACCTGATCATGCTGTCTAAGATGGGCGAACGGTCGCAAGTCGACCTGGTCATTACCGACGTCAACTTCTCGGAAACGGTCAAAACCGTAGCCGACTCCTTCCAGCAGCTGGCCATCGACGCTGAAAAGACACTGACGACAGCCATTGCTGACAATGTCATGCTCAAAGGGGACAGTAAATGCCTCTATGAACTGGTCAATATCCTCGTCGATAACGCCGTCAAATACTGTGACGACGGGGGCAGCATCGAAGTGGCCCTGCGCCGGTCGCGGCTGGGAAATGGCGTCGTCCTCGACGTATCCAATACCTATGTCGATGGAGCCAACGTCGACTATTCCCGCTTCTTCGAGCGGTTTTATCGCGGCGACGTGTCGCATAACAGCCAAAAAGCCGGCTACGGCATCGGTCTGTCCATGGCCGAAGAACTGACCAAACTGATGGGCGGCAAGATCTTTGCCACCTATAAGGGGCAGCGAATTACCTTTACGGTCCGCCTGGGATAATCTTTTGTCCGATAAAAGCAGTATCTGTGCTATAATGGGGACATGACGAATTTTACGCAGGGGGGAAGACTATGGAAATGCAAATGGAATATATTCGGAAACTGCCGGAACCGCAAGAACTGATGGAACAGTTTCCCATCGACGACGAGGCCAAGGCCGTCAAACGAAAACGGGATGAAGCCATCAAAAATATCTTGTCGGGAAAGGACGACCGCTTTCTGCTCATCATCGGCCCTTGTTCGGCCGACAATGAAAGGGCCGTCCTCGATTACATCCACCGCCTGGTCAAGGTACAGGAGCAGGTAAAAGACCAGATCTTCATCATTCCCCGGGTGTACACCAGCAAGCCGCGGACCATCGGCGTCGGCTATAAAGGGATGCTCCATCAGCCCGATCCGGAAGGAAAGGAAGACATGTTGGGCGGCATCATCGCCATCCGTGAACTCAATACCCGCGTCGTCCAGGAAACAGGCTTTACCTGTGCCGAAGAAATCCTCTATCCGGAAATTTTCCGCTACTTATCGGACCTCCTGTCCTATGCCGCCGTCGGCGCCCGCTCTGTTGAAGACCAGGTCCATCGCATGATTGCCAGCGGTGTCGGTATTCCGGTGGGCATGAAAAATCCGACCTCCGGCGACATTTCGGTCATGCTCAACTCCATTGAAGCGGCCCAGCACTCTCAGGATTTCCTCTTCCGGGGCTGGGAAGTACGGACGACGGGAAACCCCATGGCCCACGCCATCTTAAGGGGGTACGTCGACAGCTTCGGCAACAGCCTGCCGAACTACCACTATGAAAACCTGCAGCGCTTGTATGAAGCCTACGGCAAACGCGACCTCGCTCATCCGGCGGTCGTCGTCGACGCCAACCACGCCAATTCGGGCAAACAGTATCTCGAACAGATCCGCATCGCTAAAGACGTCCTCCAAAGCCGTCGCCATGCGGCCGATATCAAAGGCCTTGTAAAGGGCTTGATGATTGAAAGCTATCTCGAAGACGGCTGCCAGAAAATCAGTGACGGCGTATACGGCAAATCGATTACCGACCCTTGCCTGGGCTGGGAAAAGACGGAACGCCTCATCTACGACATGGCCGACGTCTTATAAATTTATAGCAGGACATGAAAAAAGTCATCCTCATAGGATGACTTTTTTTAGAATGTATCGAGGAGTTGATAGCCTTTTCCCCGCAGGAAGGTTTCCGTTTCCATTTCCCGGGACTTGAAGATGGCCACCGGTGTGCCGGACTGGCGGTTATAGGAAATGTATAAGTAGTCGACGGCCACGTTGGCCTGGCAGAGGTGATCGAGGATTTTATCGAGGCAGCCCGGCGTATCGCCCATTTCGACGGCGACGACGCGGTCCAAATGGCATTGGTAGCCGGCTTTTCGCAGCTCCGATGCGGCCAGTTCCGGATCGGTGACGATGAGGCGGATGATGCCGAATTCGGCGCTGTCGTTAGCCAGCATGGTGTAGATATTGATATTGGCATCGGCCAGGACCGACGTCATCTTGCGCAGGGCGCCCTTGTTGTTTTCCGCAAAGACTGAGACTTGGTTGAGCATGAAATAAGAATCCCCTTTCACGATAAAATATATAGATGTGTTCTTATTTTATCATAAAAAGATAAGTTTGTACTAAGAAAAGAGCAGAGCTTCTCGAAATCATGGAAGAAATCTGCCGGTCCATATCGATTCGTGTTATAATAAAAGAAAGTGTACGAATCGGATGGGAGATGGGAATCATGCCCTTTTCTGTTTTTATTACGCTCTTTGTCATCATGTTGGGACTGACTAAACTCTATATATGGTTGTTTTCGATAGAAACGCCAATCTATGCCATTGGGGCGGCAGCATTGACCTTGAGCGCCATCTACCTGGCCCTCTTGCCGGGCATGAACAAAAGAGCTCAGGAAGAAGAGCAAAGAAAGGCCGAAGCTGAAAAAAAGGAGAAGGCTGTGTCTGAACTTCGCGAACCGTCTGCGGCAGTGCCGAAAGACGACGGTCATGATATGGGAACTGATGAGGCCTTTATGGCGGCCTTTACGGCGTCCATGATTTATCATGAAATCCACGGTCATCATAAGAGCCGGGAAGAACGGGACTATGACGGCAACTGGGATGCGCCCGATGACGACAGCTACTATGCCGACCCTTATGAGGAAAGCCGTGACGATGACTTTTTCTAAATCGATGGTACCGGGAGAGACCGCTTGCGGGCGGTCTCTTTTTGGCGTCAGTCTGTATCTCGAGGCCGGAATATGATATAATGATAACTCACTAGCAGCAAGCTATTTTGACCGAGTACGGTAAGGGAGGATTTTGGGGATGCGGCCTTTTGTTCATTTACATGTTCATACGCAGTACAGTTTATTCGATGGTTTGTGCAAGATTCCCGACATGGTATCGCGGGCGAAAGAACTCGACATGCCGGCTGTGGCCATTACCGATCACGGCAATATGTACGGCGTCATCTATCTCTATCGGGAGGCGAAAGCCCAGGGCATCAAGCCGATCATCGGCTGTGAAGTCTACATGACCCGCGGCAGCCGCTTTGAGAAAAAGACCAAGGAACGGCTCTGCCACCTGGTGCTATTGGCGAAAAATAATCAGGGCTATCATAACCTCATCAAGATCGTCTCCAAAGGCTTTGTCGACGGGGAAAATAACTATCACCGTCCGCGCGTCGACTTCGACCTCCTCGAGCAGTACCATGAAGGACTCATTGCTACGACGGCCTGCATCGAAGGTCAGGTCCCGCAGGATATCCTCAACCACAACGAACAGGGCGCCCGACGCACCCTCGACCAGCTGGTCTCGATTTTCGGCAAGGAAGACTTCTATTTAGAAGTCCAGAATCACGGCATTCCCGAAGAAAAGACGGTGCGCACGGTCTATAAGCGCTGGTCGCAGGAGTTGGGGCTGAAACTGGTGGCGACCAACGACTACCACTACATCGATCAGGCCGATGCGCCGGCTCAGGAAATCAAGCTCTGCATCTCGACGGGCAGCACCCTCGACGACCCGTCCCATTTCCGCTTCTATAATAATGAATTTTATATGAAGAGCGGCGATGAAATGGCCGACCTCTTTTCGGATATGCCTGAAGCCTTGGATACGACCTTGGAAATCGCCGATAAATGCAACGTCGACATCTCCTTTGACGATCGTCATCTGCCGCAGTTTCCCGTGCCGGAGGGTGAAACGGACTCGTCCTATCTGCGAAAGCTCTGCGAACAGGCCCTTTCTGAAAAATACGATCCCATTACGCCGGAAGTTAAAGAGCGACTCGATTATGAACTCGGCGTCATCGACACCATGGGCTTTCCGTCGTACTTCCTCATCGTCTGGGACTATGTCAAATACGCCCGGGATCACGCCATCCCTGTCGGCCCCGGCCGTGGTTCGGCCGCAGGCTCTGTCGTCGCCTACCTCCTGGGGATTACCGGCCTCGATCCTTTGAAGTACAATCTCCTTTTCGAACGTTTCCTCAATCCGGAACGCGTCACCATGCCCGATATCGATATGGATTTTTGTTATGAAAACCGCGGTCGGGTCATTCAGTACGTCACGAAAAAATACGGCATCGACCACGTTTCGCAGATCATCACCTTCGGGACCCTGGCAGCCAAGGCCGTCTTGCGCGACGTCGGCCGCGTCCTCGACATCCCTCTCAGCGAAGTGAACCGCATCGTAAAAATGGTGCCTAATGAACTGGGCATGACCCTCGATAAGGCTCTTCAGATGAGTAAGGAATTCCGCAGTGAATACGAATCCAATGACACGGTTCACCGCCTGGTTGACTTCGGTAAATCCCTCGAAGGGCTGGTCCGCCATTCGTCGACCCATGCTGCCGGTGTCGTCATTTCAGCAGCCCCCGTCGACGACTACGTCCCGGTCCAGCACTCTAAGGAAGGCGACCTTACGACGCAGTACGAAAAGGATCTCGTCGAAGACCTGGGCCTGCTCAAGATGGACTTTCTCGGCCTTCGGACCCTGACTGTCATCGGCGATACGGTCAAGATGATCAATAAGAACTACGGCATCGATTTTGACATCGACGCCATTCCCCTCGACGATCCGAAAACGTGTAAGCTTCTGACCGAAGGCGATACGGCCGGCGTCTTCCAGATGGAATCATCGGGGATCACCAACCTCGTCAAGGAACTGGCGCCGAAGCACTTTGAAGACATGATCCCCCTCGTCGCCCTGTACCGCCCGGGCCCGCTGGGCAGCGGCATGGTCGACGACTTCATCAAGGGCAGCCACGGACAAAAGAAGGTTACCTACCTGCACCCGAAACTGGAACCGATCCTAAAGGATACGTACGGCGTCATCCTCTATCAGGAACAGGTCATGCAGATCGCCTCGGCCTTAGGCGGCTTTTCCCTCGGCCAGGCTGACTTGCTGCGCCGGGCCATGGGCAAGAAGAAAGAATCGATCCTGGTAGCCCAGCGGGCCAACTTCCTCGAAGGGACGCGGAAGAATAATATTTCCGATGACATCGCCAATAAGATCTTCGACCTCATGGTCTATTTTGCCGGCTACGGCTTCAATAAATCCCACTCGGCGGCCTACGCCTACGTTGCCTGGCAGACGGCCTACCTCAAAGCCCATTACCGGGCCGAATTTATGGCCGCGACCATGACCAGCATGATCAACGACAGCAGCAAGATCAGCTATTACGTCGCCGAATGCCGCCGTCACGGCGTCAAGGTCTTATCGCCGGACGTCAACGACAGCGTTTCCATGTTTTCCGTTCAGAACGGAGCCATTCGCTTTGGCCTGTCCGGTGTCAAGAGCGTCGGCGGTAATGCCATCGATGCCATCGTAAAGGCCCGCGAAGAGGGGGGAGCTTTTTCGTCCCTCGGCGACTTTTGCAGCCGCGTCGACTATCACTTGGTCAATAAAAGAGCCCTTGAAAGCCTGATTAAATGCGGCGCCATGGATTCTTTCGGCAAGAAGCGGTCGCAGCTCATGGCCGTCATCGACCAGGCCGTGGCCATGGGGTCCCTCAGCCAAAAAGACTATGCGTCAGGCCAAATCGGACTCTTTGATGATACGGAAGAGGTCATGACTGACCTCGAATACCCCGATATTGAGGAATATCCCATTGAAATGCGCCTGGCCATGGAAAAAGAGTACGACGGCTTCTATTTCAGCGGCCACCCCTTGAGCAAGTATCAGGAAATCATGGACCGCCTCAGCCCCTTGTCGCTGCTCTACGGCGAAGATGGCCGGCAGTATGATGGCAAGATGCTACGCGTCGGCGGCCTGATTACGGCCAAGAAACAGGTCATGACCAAGCGCAATGAACAGATGGCCATCATCACCCTGGAAGACTTCACTCATGCCGTGTCGATTGTCGTCTTTCCTAAGACCTACGGCCGCTACCAGCAGTTCGTCGCCGTCGACATGGCCGTCTCCATTCGGGGACGTGCCGACATCAACGACGACAGCATTCAGATTTTAGCCGAAGAAGTGCAGCCCCTGGGGCAGGCCACGGCGGCATCGGATCCGCAGCCGGCACCGGTCGTATCGGCAGCCGCCGCCAGGGAAGCCGGGGACTATTGGCACCCAGGCATGGGAACGAAACTGTTCATTAAGATCCCGGCTCACCTCGAACGGACCGACCTTGCCAGCCGTATCGGCGGCGTCCTGAAAGAACACCCGGGGCAGGTCAAAGTCTATTTCCACCTCATGGGAAGCCGTAAGACGATCCTGACCGACCAGCAGTATTGGGTAGAAACGACGGAAGATTTGCGCCAGCCCTTGCAGGCCATGCTCGAACCGCGTTCTTTAGTCGTTAAATAAATAAAAGGTGAAGAAGGGAATCCTTCTTCACCTTTTATTTGACGTCATTTCAATTTTTGACTATGATAAAATTACATTAGATCTTTCAAGGCAGCATCAAGACAGCCTCTTTATAACACTAGAATTTTATGCAGCTACTCTATGGTTACTTTATGCGATCATAGAACCGAGCTGTCATGAGTAGAAATTATTCTAGCACTTAAATCATTACCTGGGTTATAAATAGATGATGGGAGTTTGCTGCGTTTTGGACGCCGGAAGTAAGGAAGTGTGAATATCATGGAAGCAAGGGAATGTATTTTACAAGGGCAGACGGCTCTGGGAATTGAGTTTGGATCGACGCGTATCAAAGCAGTACTGATCGATCAGGACGGTAAGGTATTGGCCAAGGGGAGTCACCGCTGGGAAAATTCCTTTGAACAGGGTGTTTGGACCTACCATCTGGAAGACATTCATCAGGGGCTGCGTCAATGTTATCGTGATTTGCGCCAACATGTGCGTGCTGCATATCAGCTGCCGTTGACCCAGATTGGGGCCATCGGCATCAGTGCGATGATGCATGGCTATATGGCTTTGAACGAGGATGGCAACCTATTGGCACCCTTTCAGACCTGGCGCAATACGAATACCGAGACGGCTGCCCAAGCGTTGACCGAGTACTTTCATTTCAATATTCCACAGCGTTGGACGATTGCCCATCTTTATCAATGCATGCTGGATAAGGAAGAGCACCTTTTTCATCTGGATTATCTGACGGTGTTAAGTTCGTACATTCATTGGCGGCTTACGGGAAAGCGCGTCGTCGGTATGGGGGATGCTTCGGGCATTTTTCCTGTGGATCCGCAAACGTTGGATTATGATGAAACGATGATTACGGCGTTTAATAAACTGCTGGCAGATAAGAATTACCCTTTTAAGAATGTCCGTGATATCCTGCCGCAGGTCCTGGCGGCCGGTACCCCAGCGGGGACGCTGACGGCAGAGGGGGCAGCCTTCCTCGATGATTCCAGGGAACTTTTATCGGGGATTCCCTTTTGTCCGCCCGAAGGCGATGCTGCGACTGGCATGGTGGCAACGAATGCCGTACGGGTTCATACGGGGAATGTCTCTGCCGGTACGAGTACCTTTGCCATGTTGGTTCTCGATAAACCGCTCCGTCGCGTCTATCCGGAAATCGACATCGTTGCGACGCCTTCCGGCCATCCGGTAGCCATGTCTCATGCTAATAATGGCACGACAGATCTCAATGCCTGGGTGGATATCTTCAAAGAATTTACGCAGTTAATGGGTGGGACTTATGATACGGATGAGATCTACCATGCCCTGTATCGACACTCTTTAAAGGGCGATGCCGATGCCGGGGGCTTATTGTCATACGGCTATTATTCAGGAGAAAACGTCACCCATTTTAACAGTGGCCGGCCGCTGTTGGTCCGCACGGCAGACAGTCGATTCAATCTGGCGAATCTTTTTCGCGTCAGTTTGTATACGTCTTTAGGCGCGGTCAAGATGGGACTGGATATCCTATTTCAGCAGGAACACGTGAAAGTCGATTCGCTGACGGCACATGGCGGGCTTTTTAAGACCAAAGGAGTGGCCCAGCGGTATTTGGCCGCCGCTGCGGGTGTCCCCGTTACCGTCATGGAGACGGCGGACGAAGGAGGCGCCTGGGGCGAAGCGCTGTTGGCAGCGTATATGCTGACAGGGAAAGAAAGAGGATGGACTCTTGAGGATTATTTGACAGAAGAGATCTTTAAGGGTGCGATAGGTGAGACACTGACGGCGACGTCAGCGGAGATTGCCGGTTTTGAAACATTTATGGAGCGGTATCGTGCGGGTCTCATGCTGGAGCGGGCAGCCATACAGACCGTTTCCTGGTAACCGCTGATTATAAATGGTATAAAACAAGGGAGAGGCTAAAAGGCTTCTCCCTTATTTTATGGGCGCTCCCATATCACCGTTTATGGCAATTTCACTGCCTGTAAGGGTGGCGCCGTTCATGAGCTATTTAAAGTGCAAGCTTAGATTCAGGATTATTGACCGCCGCGAGGATCTAAAAAACAAGAGCCCCTGTGAGGAGGCTCTTGTAATCGAAAGGTGATGCCAGATTTTTTTCGTTCATATTCTCCCGTGGTTCCTTATGATTGCGGGTCGGCGATGATTTGAGCTAAGACGACACGGTACTTATCGTTGTACTTTCTCATGCAGGCGTTGATTTCCCGGCGGATGCGGGCGATGTTTTCTTTGTTGTACTCGTCGGGCGGCACGTGGATGTCACAGATGATGTTCAGTCGGGCGTTTCCCGAGGTCATGCGCAGGTGGTCCGTATGGTAGCGCGGATATTTTTCGTGGACGATATGGTCTAAGACGTGGCGGATGGCGTCGATCTTATCCGGATCGGTACACAAGGGATCCATGTGGATGTTGATATCCATTTGGTAGCGGGCCTTTAATTCGTCTTCCAGGACGTCGAGGGCGGCGTGGACGTCGGCCAGGTTGGCCGTGTCCGGGACTTCGGCGTGGAGGGTACCGAACATCCGGCCCGGGCCGTAGTCGTGGATGCGGATGTTGTGGATGCCGACGACGTATTGGCATTTTAAGGCACTTTCTACGATGCCGTTGACGATTTCCGGATCCGGCGCCTTGCCGAGGAGGATGTTGATGACGTCTTTGGCAATGCCGTAGCCGGCGTACATGATCATCAGGCCGATGGCCGTGCCGGCAGCGGCATCGACGGGAAGGGTCGTAAACTGCTGGGCGAGGGTCGTCACTAAGACGCCCGTCGTAGCTACGGCGTCGGTGATGCTGTCGGCGGCCGTGGCTTCATTGACGCTGGAGTTTATTTTCTTTCCGATGTAGCGGTTATAGACGCACATCCAGACCTTGACGGCAATGGAGATGATGAGGATGCCCAGGCTCCAATAGGAAAATTCAATGGCTTCTGGTTCGAAGAATTTTTCAATCGACGTTTCGCAGAGCTTATAGCCGACGACGAGGATGATGATGGCAATGGTAAGCGACGCCAGGTACTCAAAGCGGCCGTGGCCGAAAGGGTGCTCTTTGTCGGGCGGACGGTTGCTCAGTTTGGCGCTGATGATGGAAATGAAGGAGGAACCCATGTCGGTCAGGTTGTTGAAGGCATCGGACAGGATCCCGATACTGTTGCTGGCCATGCCGACGATAAATTTACTGACGAAGAGGAAAAGATTACAAATGATGCCTAAGACGCCGCCGAGGATGCTGTATTGTTCACGGACTCGTTTATTGTCTGTGTCTTCATAGTTTTTGATGAAGCGGCGTATGATAAATTCAGTCATATCGATTCACCTGACTTTCTGATTTCCTCTATTATATCAGAGTTGGCGCAAGATACAAGAGATAATGAAAATGCAAATGAGAATAATGAAAATGCGAAAAAATCATAATATTATCGAAAATGGGAATAATTATTACCTCTAAGGGGAGGGGAAATTGCAATTCCTCTTAATTTCGATATAATAAAGATGAAGTTCAGAAAATGGCTGAAAATGATAAGCCTTATACACAGGGAGGAACTATGGAGAAAAGAAAAGCCTTGATTTTTGATATGGATGGGACTATGTTTGATACGGAACCCATTTCTTACCGTTTCTGGCGTGAGATATCGGCCCGCTACGGCTACGATTTGGATCGGACCGTCTTTGACCAGATGCTCGGCCGTGATGACCTTCGCATCAAACCCCTTTGCGAAGCTGCTTTCGGACCAGACTATCCTTATGAAAAGGTCGTCCAGGAAAAAGTGGCGGCGCAGATGGAATATTACAAAAGTCATGACATTCCTTTCAAACCGGGCCTGAATCAGATCTTGGAGTATGCTCGAAAAGAAGGACTGATTTGCGCCGTCGCCTCCTCGTCTCCGCGGGAGATGATCGAGTATTTACTGGAACGAAACGGCCTTGCCTCCTTTTTTTCGGTCGTCCAGAGTGGGGAAGAAGCGCCGCACGGAAAGCCGGCGCCGGATGTCTTCCTCATGGCCTGCGAAAAAGCCGGCGTCCAGCCTGAAACGGCCCTGGTCATGGAAGATTCGGAAAGCGGAATTTTGGCCGCTCATCGAGCCGGGATTCCTTCCATTTGGATTCCCGATTTGATTGAAATTGATAAAGAGGTGCAGGCCCTGGCCTGGCATATTTGCCAAAGTCTCTCCGAAGTACCGGAACTTCTTGAAAAAAATACGGCCCGGGACTGAGGGATTTCAGTCTCGGACCGCGTCGGTCAAATGTTGCGGGCGACGAGTTTTTCAAGGGGCTCGTCAGGTCGTTTGAAGGGAATATCTGGTTTTTCTTTTAAATAATCGAGGGCAAAGCCTAGGCAGGTTGCGGCCCCATAGGGCAGGCCGTCTTCATCGAGGTCGAATTCCGGCGTGTGGTGATTGGCGCCGCAGCCTTTTTCTTTATTTTCGATGCCCGTGAAGATCAGGACGCCCGGGTAGAGCCGGGCCGTGAGGGCAAAGGTTTCCGACGCCATCCAGGGCTGGCAGTCCGTTAAGACGTCAGGGCCCATATATTTTTGGACGGCTTCCCGGGCAATGCGGACGCAGGCGGGATCGTTCTGGACTTCGAATAAGGGGTCCGGCATGTGCAGGATTTCGTAGCTGCACCCGTAGGTTTGGCAGGACTTTTTAAGGATGTCCTGAAAGGCTTCATAAAAGCCCTTTCCGGCATTGTCATAACTGAAGAACCGCGACGTTCCCGAAAAGGTCAGGGAGTTGGGAATGACGTTGAGTGTATCGCCGCTGTGCAGGCTGCCGATAGAGTAGGTCAGGCATTCCTTGGGCGAGACGATGCGCATGCGCAAGGCCTGCAGGTTGCCGTAGAAATCGTGGAAGCAGTCGATTGGGCTTTGGGCCAGGTCCGGACGGGAACCGTGGCCGCCGTGACCGTCGATGCGGATTTCAAAGCCAAAACCGCCGGCCATGGGGGCTTCGTCGCAGATGGCGATTTTTCCGGCCGGAATGTCCCAGCGGACGTGGGTGGCATAGCAGGCGTCGACCTGCCAGGGGCTGTCCTGTTCAAGGTAGCGCAGGAGATATTCAAGCGGGCCTGAGGCTTCTTCGCCCCGTTCAAACATGAAGAGGATCGTGCCGTCCCACTGATCTTTCCAGCGGTTCAGTAGTTTTGCCGCGACGAGCTGCATGGCCATGTGGCCGTCGTGACCGCAGGCATGCATGACGCCTGCGTTGCGGGAGCGGCAGACCCGGGAGCAGGAGAGATTCTTTTCGCCTTCCGTAATGGGCAAGGCATCGACGTCGGCCCGAAGGAGCAGGGTCTTTCCCGGTCCCTTGCCGTCGATCCAGGCGATGAGCCCGCCCTGGTCGACGAGGCGGTAAGAAATGCCGTATTCATCGAGCTTTTTGGCGATATAGGCAATGGTCTGATCCTCTTGTTTTGATAATTCCGGATATTCGTGGAAGTGGCGGCGCAGGGCGACGAGTTCCCCCTGCTCTTCTTTTACAGCTTCAAAGATATTGATCATATGAGATTCCCCCTTTTAGCTATTCTTCGATTCCCTCGCGGGCCGGAATGCCCCGGTCGAAGGGATGCTTTATCTTTTGGATTTCAGAGACGTAGTCGGCAAGGTCGATGAGGGCTTGACTGGGATTGCGTCCGGTCAGGACGACTTCCGTTTTGGCCGGCTTTTCTTGCAGAAAGCGGCGGACTTCTTCTTCGGGTACTAAGCCCAGGGCCGAGGCGCCGACGAGTTCATCACAGACGACGAGGTCGGGCTTTTGGTCGAAGCAGAAGGCGCAGACCTTATGGAATAAGTCCGTTTGCGCTTCTTTCGTCTCTCTTTTCTCATCATCGGTCATCTGGAAGGTGAATTTCAGGATGGCCTTGCCCCGAAGGACGGTGATGGCCGGAATCTGGGCTAGGGACGTGAGTTCGCCCGTCGGCCGTCCTTTTAAGAATTGGGCAAAGAGGATGCGCCCGCCGCGGCCGGCACAGCGCAGGGCCAGACCTAAGGAAGCCGTCGTCTTGCCTTTCCCGTCGCCGCAATAAATATGTATTAAACCTGTGTCCAAGAGATTACCCCCTTTTATATTCTCTGGCGGACTGTTACGTTCACCTTATGAGTGAATTATATCATAACGATAGGCTATCAGATAGTGGTCAGTACCGTCTATTCGTGTTATAATATAACATCATTAATTTCTGAAGGAAAGGAAGGCCGGGATGATGAAAGAACGAGCGCATCAACTGCTTATGGCACTGGAAGATGCCGGTTTTGAAGCCTATGTCGTCGGCGGAGCTGTTCGCGATTTGCTCATGGGACGGACGCCCCATGACTACGACATTGCCACGTCGGCCCGGCCTGACGATATCCGCCGCGTCGCCGAAGAAAAAGGCTGGCATACGGCAGAAATCAACGCCGAAGCTTTTGGCATCGTCGTCGTCGTCCTCGACGGCCAACCCTTTGAAGTCGCCACCTTTCGCGGCGAGTCTTACGGCAGTGACAGCCATCGGCCGGACCGCGTCTGGTACGCCGATACCCTTCGCGAAGACGTGCTGCGCCGCGATTTTACCGTTAACGCCCTAGCGATGGATGGCAGGGGAGAAGTCTATGACTACGTCGGCGGCCGAAAGGATTTAAAGAAGAAACGGCTGGTTACGGTCGGCGATCCCGTCCGCCGCTTTCAGGAAGATGCCCTGCGCCTCTTTCGCCTGTGCCGCTTTGCCGGTCAGCTCGATTTTACGGCCGCCACCGAAACGGTAAAGGCCATGCCGGCCGCTTTTGATCGCGTGTCCGGACTGTCTCTCGAACGGGTCGTCGGTGAACTCGACCGCCTGATGGTAACACCGGCTGCTTTTCGCGGCTTAGATATTCTCGTTCGCAGCGGTCTTGGGGCCTGTTCGTGCCGCCAAAAGGAAAACGGCGTTTATACGGCCATTCCCATCCTGCCGGAATTGAGCCACTTGCCCGATACGCCCCAGTCTATGCCCTTTCATCGCTACGATGCGTGGTTTCATACCTTGGCGACAGTGGCCCATACGCCGCAGGATCTGACCATCCGCTACGCTGCGTTATTTCACGATGTCGCCAAAGGCCTGCCTGGGATCCGCGGTGAAAAAGAAGGGCGGTATACCGATTACTGCCACGATTCGGAAGGGGCTGATATGGCCAAGGCCGTGTTGCTGCGCTGGCGCAAGAAACCGGCCTTTGCCGAACGCGTGGCTTGGCTGGTCAAGACCCATATGAAATTTCATTTTTTTGCCAATACGTCAGAGGGAGACGTCGACAAGTGGCTTCGCCGCGAAGCTCTGCAGGGGCCCTTCCATCGGACGGAAGAATTGGTCGAAGCTGTTCAACAGGCGACGGCTCTGTCCATTGGCGATATCATCGGCTGCGGCCGTCCCGATACGAATACGGAAGGAACGGAATCTTTCGGGGCGTATATGACTATGTTGGCCGAAGCCATGCCGGTTAGTACCAAGGACCTGGCTTATGACCGACGCATTCCAGACCAGTGTCGGAATCGTACCGGCCAGTGCCTGCGCGTCCTCTTGAAACGGGTTCAAAACAAGGACCTGGCCAATGACGCCGACGTATTGGCAGCGGCAGCCCAGCGCTGGATGGAACGCCATGAGGGGGATGCAAATCATGGATTATAACGAAAAAAGAGAGAACCGCTATATCCGATTCCGTGTCACCTTCTGTGTTTGCTGCATGATGCTCCTTTCGGCAGCCGTCCTGGGTGCCCTTTTTTATCACCAAGTTCTCCATCATGATGACATGATGGCCATGGCCGAGATGCAAAGTGAAACGGAACGCAATCTTCAATCGCCGCGGGGCATGATCCTGGACCGCAACGGCAAGGTCCTGGCCATCAGCGAAATGTCAAAATCGCTCTACGCCGACCCGACCATGCTCAATGAACCGCCGGAAAAGGTGGCTCAGCTTTTGGCACCGTATCTTCGTATTTCTCAGGACGAAATACTGCGGCGCCTTAAGGAAGACACGGCCTTTGTCTGGCTCGACCGCCAGATGGACCACGATAAATACGAAGCCGTGGAAGGCGTCATTAAGAGCGAAAAACTGCACGGTCTCGTCTTTCGCGATGAAAACCGCCGTTTTTATCCTAATGGCACCATGGCGGCTCAGGTCATCGGCTTTGTCGGTGACAATGACCGCGGTCTCGATGGCATCGAAATGATGCTTGATGATGAAATCCGCGGCAACAAGCAGACCTTCCGCCTTCAGACCGACAGTAACAACATTCCGGTCTTTGACTCGGCCCTTAAAAAATTCCTGCCCGATAAAGAACGGTCGGTCAGCCTGACCCTCGACAGTACCATCCAGTATCTTGCCGAAAAAGAACTGGACGGCATTATGGACCGTAATAAGCCGGAAGGGGCTGCCATCATCGTCATGAATCCTAAGACCGGTGAAATTTTGGCCATGGCCAGCCGTCCGACTTACGATTTAAATAATTATGGCAAGGGCGATAAAGAATCGTATCGGAATCGGGCTGTGGTCAACGTCTATGAACCGGGATCGACCTTTAAGCCATTGGTGGCAGCGTCGGCTCTCGATTCGGGAAAATGGCGCGTCAGCGACGTCTACAACGATACGGGCACGATTCAGGTAGCCGACCGGACGCTGCAGAACTGGGATGAGAAGGGGATGGGTAAGGTCACTCTTCGGGAAATCATCATGTACTCCATTAATACCGGTATGGTCCACATTGCCGAAACGGCAGGGGGAAAATTATTGACCGAATATGCTCATCGTTTCGGCTTCGGCTCGATTACGGGTATCGAACTTCCGGGGGAACAGGAGGGCATCCTGTTTTCGCCGAGTACCATGTCTATCGTCGATACGGCTTCGATGGGGATCGGCCAGGGCATTGCCGTTACGCCCCTGCAAATGGTCCAGGCTTTCAGTGCCATTGCCAACGACGGCCATATGATGAAGCCTTTCATCGTAAAGGAAATCGACAATCCCGACGGATCGGTTTATGAAAAGAGAGAACCCGTTGAAGTCGGTCAGCCGATTAAGCCGGAAACGGCAGAAATAATCAGTAAATTTATGGGAGAAGAAATTTCTTCCGGCGGCGGTCAAAATGCAAAAATTGAAGGCTATACCTTCGCCGGTAAGACCGGGACGGCCCAGAAGAAAACGGCCGACAGCACGGGTTATGCCGAAGGGCAGTACGTCGGTTCCTTCATCGGCTTTGGTCCCTTGGAAGATCCGCAGTTCTTAGTCTTGATCGTCGTCGATGCGCCGAGCGGCTCCTATTACGGGGCTCAGGTCGCCGCGCCGGTCTTTAAGGACTTGATGACGGAAATCGTCCGCATGAAGGGCCTGAGGCCGACTTCGGATACGGGTCTTAAACCTTCGGCTCCCGTAGTTACGGCACCGCCGAGAGTGATACCGCCTGTCCATCAGACCGAAGACGGAGTCCTCATCCCGTCGTTTATCGGCTGGAGTACGAGGGAAGTCAATGACTGGCTCAATGAAGCCGGCCTTGGCTTTGTGCCCAAGGGAATGGGCGATGCCGTCCAGCAGGACCCGCGGCCCGGCAGTTATGCGCCTTCCGGAAGTGACGTCACGGTCACTTTCAAGCGCTGACCGGAGGCATCATCATAGGCTACATAGGGGGAATATCATGCAATTACTCAATGGGAAAGACGTGGCGGCCTTTCATCGTCAGCGCATTGTTCAACAGATACAGGAGGTTCGGGAGAAACGGGGAATAGAGCCCGAACTGTCTATCGTCGTCGTCGGCGACGATGCACCGTCGGCCATGTACGCGGCGTCGATGCAAAAGACGGCCCGCTCCGTCGGCTTAAAGGCCGCTATCTATCGCCAAGAGGCAAATATCGGTGAAGCAGATCTTTTGGCCCTCATCGACAGGCTCAATGACGATGTGTCGGTCTTTGGCATCTTATTGATGATGCCGCTGCCCGAATCCTTTGACAGTCAGCGCATCATCAATCGCATCGACCCGTCGAAAGACGTTGACGGCCTGACCGATGCCAATATCGCCCGCCTGTGTACGGGACGACCGGGGTTCGTTCCCTGTACGCCGCGAGCCGTCATGGCCATCCTTGACTATTACCATCTTTCGTTAAGTGGCAAAGAAGTGGTCATCATCGGCCGCAGCACCGTCGTCGGCAAACCGCTTTCACAGCTTTGCCTGCAGCAGAATGCGACGGTAACGGTCTGTCACAGCCGGACGAAGGATCTCAAGGCCGTCTGCCAAAGGGCCGATGTCATCATGGCAGCGGCCGGTCGGGCAGGCCTCGTTACCGGCGATATGATAAAACCCGGCGCTGTCGTCATCGACGTCGGCATCAACCGCGTCGAAGGCAAGACCGTAGGCGACGTCGCCTTTGAAGACGCCGCTCTTTTTGCCGGATCCATCACGCCCGTTCCGGGCGGTGTCGGTGCCGTGACGACGATGATGATTCTTGAAAACGTCGTCTGCGGCATCGCCCGGACAGAAACTATTTCATAACAGAGAGGGGAGTATCTATGAATATCTTAGATAATTTTCTAGTTCATTATTTACGTCGCTTCGATAGAGATTGTTTTACCGTACGACTTCACGATAAGACCTACACCATTGGTGAAGGTCAGCCCTTGTTCAATATCATCATCAACAAAGACATCCCCAAGAAAGAGCTTTTGGCCTCGACGTCACTGGCTCTCGGTGAAGCTTATATGCGCAAAGACGTTGAAATCGAAGGCGATTTGTTTACGGCCCTGCGCTGCCTCTTGTCGCAGAACAGCCAGTTCTCGCTGGATAAATCCTTCTTTAAGCGCCTGCTCTATCCGTCGGAATCGAAGGCTGCTCAGAAGCAGCAGGTTTCGTCGCACTATGATCTGGGCAACGATTTCTATGCCAAATGGCTCGATCCGTCCATGAGCTATTCCTGCGCCTACTTTAAAAAGGACGACGATACCTTGGAACAGGCTCAGCACAATAAAGTCCATTATATTTTGGAAAAACTGGCCCTGGAAGAAGGAATGACCCTCCTCGATATCGGCTGCGGCTGGGGCTACCTCCTCATCGAAGCTGCTAAGAAATACGGCATCAAAGGCTATGGCTGCACGCTGAGTAAGGAACAGTGGAAGAAGGGCCAGGAACGGATTGAAGCCCTGGACCTTCAGGATAAGGTTCAGATCGATCTCGTCGACTACCGCGATCTCGTTGCCGAAGGCCGCCAGTACGACCGCATCGTCAGCGTCGGCATGCTGGAACACGTCGGTCGTTCCAACTATCCTTTATATATGGAAACGGCCAGCCATCTCTTAAAAGACGGCGGCATGTTCCTGCTCCACTACATCAGCGGCCATGACGAAAGCATCGGCAACCCGTGGATGCGCAAGTACATCTTCCCGGGCGGAACCTTGCCGTCGCTCCGCGAAATCGTAAGCCTGGCTTATGATAACGACTTCCAGGTCATCGACGTCGAAAGCCTGCGCCGTCATTATTACAAGACGCTGATGTGCTGGTTCAATAACTTCCAGAAGGTTCGCGACGAAGTCATCGCTGCCAGAGGCGAAGAATTTGCCCGCATGTGGGATCTTTATCTCTGCGGCTGCGCCGTCTCCTTCTACATTGGCAACATCGATCTCCATCAGATCCTGATGACCAAGGGCAGCAAGAATGACCTGCCTATGACTCGTTGGTACTAATGGCGTTCAACAGTACTTCTTTGTAAATCGACAAAAACCACATATCTACTGAGAGAGGACTTTTTGTGATATAATTTTCACAAAAAGTCCTCTTTTTTGGCATAAACATGCCTGCTGCGGCAGATCGTCGGAGTGGACTCACAATTTCAATTATTTACGTATCGTTTACGTAAAACGTATAACTATGCGCTTATCGATGATAAAATAGCATTAACACTATGCTTGACTTTTATACCTGCAGCGACTATACTAAAAGCATAGAAACGTTAAACGTTATACGAGTCCGGATTAAATTTTGTTCATTCAGAAAAGGAAGTGTACTTTATGATTAAGCAAATTGTAAAAACTTTGGATGGTAACGAAGCTGCGTCCCACGTGGCCTATAACTTTACCGAAGTCGCAACTATTTACCCGATCACCCCGTCGTCTCCGATGGCTGAACACGTTGACGTATGGGCAGCCAACGGCCGTAAGAACTTATTCGGCCAGACCGTTAAGTTGGTTGAAATGCAGTCTGAAGCCGGTGCTATCGGTGCCGCTCACGGCGCTTCCGAAACGGGCAGTCTCTGTACATCCTTCACGGCTTCTCAGGGCCTCATGCTGATGATCCCGGTCATGCACCGTCTGGCTGGCGAATTGAAACCGATCGTCCTGCACATCGCAGCTCGTACGGTAGGGACGCACACCATGTCCATCTTCGGCGACCACTCTGACGTTATGGGCTGTCGTAACACCGGCTGGGCTATGCTCTGCAGCGCCAGCGTTCAGGAATGTGCTGACCTCGCTGCTGTCGCTCACTTGGCTACGATTAAAGGCCGCGTACCGTTCATGCACTTCTTCGATGGTTTCCGGACGTCTCACGAAATTCAAAAGATTAAAATGCTGCCGGCCGAAGAATTAGGCAAATTGATCGACCGCAAAGCGCTCTATGATTTCAAACACACGGGCCTCAATCCGGAACATCCGGTTATGCGCAGTACGGTTACCAACCCGGATATGTTCTTCCAGTCCCGCGAAGCAAACAATATCTGGTACCAGCGCCTGCCTTACATCGTTCAGGACTACATGGATCAGATCGGCGAATTGACCGGCCGTCCGTACCACCTCTTCGATTACTACGGCGCTCCCGATGCTGAACACGTCGTCGTTGCTATGGGCTCCGTTACCGGTGCTATCCAGGAAACGATTGATAAACTCAGCAAAGACGGCAAGAAAGTCGGCTTCCTCCAGGTACGTCTTTATCGTCCGTTCTCCCTCGAACACTTCATGAAAGCTATGCCGGATACGGTTCGCACGATCACCGTTATGGACCGCACGAAAGAACCGGGCGCCTTGGGCGAACCGCTTTACGAAGACGTCTGCGCTGCTGTATCCCACATCAAACAGGACGTTACCGTTTTGGCCTGTCGCTATGGCCTGTCGTCGAAAGACGTTCCGCCGGCATCGATCCACGCCGTATTCAACAATATGGAAGCCCTCCAGCCGAAGAACCACTTCACCTTGGGCATCATCGATGACGTAACCCATCTGTCCATGCCGGATATCCCCATTGCCGTTGACACGGAAGGCACGATCAGCTGTAAGTTCTGGGGCTTCGGTTCTGACGGTACGGTCGGCGCTAACAAGAACTCCATCAAGATCATCGGCGACAACACCGATATGTACGTCCAGGCTTACTTTGAATACGATACCAAGAAATCCGGCGGCGTTACCAAATCTCACCTGCGCTTTGGCACCAACCCGATCCGGGCTACATACTACGTAAAAGCAGCCGACTTCCTGGCTTGTCATAAACAGGCTTACATGGATACCTATGACATCGTCAGTGAAATCAAAGAAGGCGGTATCTTCCTGCTCAACTGCAACTGGGATAAATCGGAAGTTGCCAGCCACCTGAGCAACAAGGTTAAACGCCAGTTAGCTGCTAACCACGTTAAATTCTACATCATCAACGCTACCAAGATCGCTGAAGAAATCGGCCTCGGCAGCAACCGTACCAATACGGTCCTCCAGGCAGCCTTCTTCAAACTGGCGAACATCATGCCGATCGATGATGCTGTAAAACATATGAAAGACGCCATTGCGAAGACTTACCTGGCAAAAGGCGAACAGGTCATCTCCATGAACCAGGCAGCTGTCGACCGCGGCATTTCCGACCTCGTCGAAGTCGAAGTTCTGCCGGAATGGAAAGATCTCCCGTCCGATCCGGTCGTCGAAGATACGAGAAATATTCCTGACTTCATTAAGAACGTCGTTGAACCGTCGAACTTACAGATTGGCGATTCGATTCCGGTCAGCGAATTCGTTCCTTACGCTGACGGCTCCTATCCGTTGGGCACGACGCAGTATGAAAAACGCGGTGTCGCTTCCAAGGTTCCTGAATGGGATGTCGACAAGTGCGTTCAGTGTAACCGCTGCGCCCTGGTCTGCCCGCATGCTGTCATCCGTCCGTACCTCTTGACGGCTGAAGAAAAAGCCAACAGCCCGGAAAGCTTCAAGACCAAAAAAGCCATCGGCAAAGGCCTCGAAAATTATGAATTCCGCATTCAGGTTTCGCCGCTCGACTGCTACAGCTGCAGCGCTTGTGCTAACGCTTGCCCGGCTCAGGCTCTGACCATGAAACCCCTCGATACCCAGCGTCATGAAAGTGAAAACTTTGATTATGCCCTCACCTTATCGGTAAAAGAAACGGGCCTCGATAAATTCTCCGTTAAAGGCAGCCAGTTCAACCAGCCGCTCCTCGAGTTCAATGGTGCCTGCGCCGGCTGTACTGAAACGTCTTACATGAAACTTTTGACGCAGCTCTTTGGATCGCGTATGATCGTTGCCAATGCGACGGGTTGTACCCAGGCTTGGGGCTCTGCTATGCCGAGCATTCCGTACACGACGAACCACGAAGGCTTCGGTCCGGCTTGGTCGAACTCGGTCTTTGAAGATAACGCCGAATTTGCCCTCGGTATGTCCCTCTCCATGGATCAGCAGCGTGAAGCCATCATCATGAAATCGGAAGAACTCCTGCCCTTGACGGAAGGCGCTCTCCACGATGCCATCCAGGCTTGGCTCGATTCCATCGGCGTCGCTAACGAAGGCGAAGTTACAGAAGGCATCAGCCGGACGTACCTCAAAGAATTGATGGCCGCGAAATTGACCGGTCAGGCAGCCGATCTTCAGAAAGACATCCTGGCTCATAAAGAACACGTCATCAAGAAGACGATCTGGATGTACGGCGGCGACGGCTGGGCTTATGACATCGGTTACGGCGGTTTGGACCATGTCATGGCTACCAATGCCAACGTCAACATCATGCTCGTCGACACGGAAGTTTACTCCAATACGGGTGGTCAGTCCTCCAAGGCTACGCCGATCGGTGCCGTCGCTCAGTTCGCAGCTTCGGGCCGCAAGTTCAACAAGAAAGATTTGGGCCGTCTGCTCATGACCTATGGCCATATCTACATCGCTCAGGTTGCTCTTGGTGCCGACGCGAACCAGCTCATCAAAGCCGTTAAAGAAGCGGAAGCTTACAACGGTCCGTCCATCGTCATCGCTTACGCACCGTGCATCAACCACGGTATCAAGGGCGGCATGGGCAACGCACAGAACGAAATGAAACGCGCCGTAGAAGCCGGTTACTGGCACCTCTACCGCTACAACCCGCTCCTCAAGGAAGAAGGAAAGAATCCGTTCATCCTCGATTCCAAGGAACCGACCCAGTCCTTCCGCGATTACCTCCTCGGCGAAACGAGATACGCAGCGCTCACGCGTACCTTCCCGGATATTGCTGAAGAACTCTTTGCCAAGGCCGAAGAATTTGCTGCTAAGAAATACGAAGTATACAAAGAATTGGCCGACAAATAACGTTTGCACGACTATAGATCTGCTCAATCTATAGATACACGCTCAAAAACCATATACATACCCCAAGGCGAAGGCTGCTCCGGCAGCCTTCGTTTTGCATGGGAATCCTTTTCCTTCCAAAACACGTATCGTTTATGATACAATAAGACAGAAAGCAGGTGGTTACTATGAAGAAGATATGGCTCATCCGCCATGGCGAAAGCATTGCCAATGCCGGTGAAGCGACGGACGATCATAAAAGTATTCCCCTGTCCGAATTGGGGTTGAAACAGGCCCAGGCCTTGGCCCTGCAAATACCGAAACAGCCGGATCTCATCGTGACCTCGCCGTATCTTCGGGCACAGCAGACGGCCATGTATACCATCGGACGATTTCCCGATGCAGCGACGGGGATTTGGGATGTCGTCCATGAATTTGTCTATCTGGCGCCGGCTACTTGTGTCGGGACGACATCGGCTCAGCGGCGACCCAGAGTCATCGACTATTGGCGTAACCTCGATCCCGACTACGTCGATGGCGAAGGGGCCGAAAGTTATCGGCAGCTCATCGACCGCATTGAGCGAACCCTGGCCCTCTTGAAGCGACGCCCGGAAGAATTTATCTTAGTCTTTACCCATGCCCAGTTCATCCGGAATTTTCTCTTAGTCTATGAAAATCCGAACCTCCCCGTCGAGGAGTATATGGCGGCCTTTCGCCGCAGCCGTTCCATTCGCAACGGGCAGATCATCGAAGTGACCATGAACTGGTAAAGGCATGTGTGGATCATCCCTTTTTGAAAGGAGTGTTTTAACATGGAATTACAGTACAGTGACAATAAGATTTGGATTGAAAATGAACAGGGCAAGGTCGTCGGGGAAGTCGACTTCATCCAGCGTGAGGACGGCAACTACGACATCGTCCATACCTTCGTCGACGACAGCCTGCGCGGCCAGGGGGCTGCGGGAAAATTGGTCAAAGCCGCTGCCGATGAAATCCGCAAGCGCAATAAGAAGACGGCGACCAGCTGCACCTATGCCCAGGCCTGGTTCAAGCGCCATACGGAAGAACAGGATCTCTTAGGATAATAGAAAGCAGATAATGAAAAAGGCTCCCTGCCGTTGAACTGCTACCCGTCAAGTAGACACTCAAAAAAACATAAATAGGTTTTGTTTCTGCCACCGGTTTCCGGTGGCAGTTTTTTTATGCTGCCAGCCAATAGCTGGC
>ENA-OQJU01000018-OQJU01000018.1-human-gut-metagenome-genome-assembly--contig:-NODE-18-length-136420-cov-18.262485_pt1 | contig 136420 bp, 139 predicted proteins | sample MGYA00242608_ERZ504774 | MGnify/ENA primary metagenome ERZ504774 (study PRJEB26092, sample SAMD00036349) | human gut metagenome | host: Homo sapiens | study: EMG produced TPA metagenomics assembly...
GTTCCATATGTCCACGGAATTTCCAATTTATTGGGATTAATTTAAAAAAGCCACACACACTTTTTGTCCTATAAGCCAATAATAAAGAAGAAAATTATAAAAATAAAAAACGAACACTTGTTTCTTAAGCCAAAATTCCGGCAGACAAACAAGTGTTCGTTTTATTTTATTTAATTGAAAATATAAATGACAGACTGACTATTAAATGTGATCGCGAATTAAACCGATAACTTTACCCTCGATAGTACAGGAATCTGTATAAATAGGTTCAAATTCACTATTTTCAGGCTGTAAACGAATTCGATTGGCTTCACGATAGAAGCGTTTAACCGTTGCTTCGTCATCAATACGGGCTACTACAATATCACCGTTATTAGCGGTTTGTTGATTACGAACGATTAGTAAGTCACCTTCATACATGCCGATATCACGCATCGACTCACCGCGTACACGAAGGAGGAAACATTCGGAATTACCAATTAAGGATAAAGGAAGCGGAATAGTAGCTTCCTGGTTTTGAATAGCCGTTACCGGTGTACCGGCTTGAACCGTACCGATTAAAGGAACATTACGTAAACGAGCCTGGAGCATTTCAAATGTTTCGGAAGAGGTAACCTGTTTATCAGCAGACACCTCTACTTTAGGCGCCATTTTAGGCTTAAGGCCAACAACTGTAATAGAGCGGTTCTTATTTACATCACGGGTAATATAGCCAAAACGTTCTAAAGTATTAAGATGACTCTGAACCGTAGAAGTAGAGCTCAATCCCATATACTCACAAATTTCACGAACACTGGGGCAGCGAAATTTAGTTTCTAAACACATGGTAATATAATCCAAAATTTTCTTTTGTTTTGAGTTAATATCGGTAGCAGGTCGTCTCACGGCTATAACCTCACAATCTAAAATACTTAAAATCTGTCATTAACTAAATAGTCATATATTATGAAATGTAATTTATAAAAATTGGCGTACATAAACTATCTCAATGTTATTATAGAACGTATTTACAAATATTGTCAAATAAAAGTTCGATTTTCACCTTGACCGAACATTTATTCGTGTGATATACTAAGCGTGTAAACAAACATATATACCGTTAGTAATGTTCGTTTAAATACTATTTAGAAAGCATAGTTCAATGGGGTGATTGTTATGAAACGCGATTTTTTAATTGTTTTCAGTATGTTCTTAACCTTAACCGTAGGTTATTTTATGAATACGCCAAGCATTGAGTTAGATACGCATAATGTACGCACCGTAACCGTAAAAGCCGGTGATACTGTTTGGGGCATTGCTTCCCAATATGCCAATGATCATATAGATATCCGTGAAATGGTTCACGCTGTAAGCACGTTAAATAAATTAGATGAAACTGCCAGTTTAGAACCGGGTCGTACACTCAAAATACCTACTGTTAAAACACAGAACGATAAAGTATTCAGTGAATACGTAGCTCAGAATGAATAATCTGTTCGATTGTTAATTTCGAACAAATCATTCAAAGTTACTAATTATGTTGACAATTTAATATACATATAAAAAAGAGCTTCCCAGCGGCTGGGAGGCTCTTTTTGTTCGAGTTAACTTAATATCCTCCACACAAAATAGGATAAATTCATCCTATTTTTGTGTTATAATATAGCTATAAGATAAAAACCAACTATTTCAGAACGAGGTGAATTACAATGATTACGGATACAAATAATTTAATTTCTATTACAGAGGCCAATCAAAACTTCTCTAAAGTAACTAAACATGTTGATGAAAACGGACCTGTAATAATTTTAAAAAATAATAAACCAAAATATGCAATCATTCCAATTCAAATGTTACTTAAGGAATCATCAGCCGACTACAATGTTAATCCTCATCGTGATATACTCGAAGCTTCTAAAAAACTATTACAAAAAAATAAGGAAGCTTATAAGGTATTAGCTAATGAAGAAAATTAATTTAGATGAAATTCTATTAATCCATGAACAAATGATTGATACATTTGGAGGCACAAATGGGATTAGAGATAAAAGATTACTTGAATCTGCAATTCAAAGCCCATATCACACTTACAGTGGAATCGATATCTTTAATTCTATAGAAGAAAAGGCTGCTCGTTTAGGTTTTGGAATTATTTAAAATCATCCTTTTATAGATGGTAATAAACGAACTGGAATACACTGTATGCTATTGTTACTATTAATCAATGATATCAACTTAGATTATAGTCAAAAGGAGTTATGGGAAATAGCTTTAAAAATAGCAAATAATGGAACATATGATGATTTGTTAAAATGGATTAAAAATCATAAAATTATATAATTATAATTTTCTTCTACTATTAAATATCGTGCTAATCGGATTATCCACAAATTTATTGGCTTCATTGATATAACGACGTACCATATTAACACTGTGGTGACGTGTTTGCCTCATAATATTACGTTCTTCAACGCCAAAGGACGCTGCCGTTGTTGCAAAACCGTGGCGTAAACTATGAGCACCATACATAGACGGGTCTAATCCGATAAGCTCGACATATTTTTTTACAATCTCCGCAATACTTTTATCACTCAAAGCCGTCTTGCGAATGTCCATTTTCTTCGTAAAACCTCTGAAAATTGGACCGGTTTTAATACCAGTATACCGGAGCCATGCCTTAACGGCCCTTACAGCGCAAAATTCGGCGTTTTCGATATAAGGGATAGCTACAACAGCACCTTGACCTTCTTGGTCGGCCTTAGAGGAGCGCACAAAGATTTCGAGCCCTTGTGGTGAAAACGTTAAGTCTTCAACCATTAAAGCGCTGATTTCACTGCGACGAAAAGCACCCATAAAACCGATTAAGAGGATTGCTTTATCACGAAGCAGCTGAATTTCCGGTAAATTAAGCGATTCCATTTCCTTAAAGATATCTTCCAAATCTTCTAAAAGGATAGGGGTTTTACCTTGCTGATACGTTCCTTTAAGTCGACGAATACCACGCAAGGCGGAACTCACCAAAGAAGACTTACAAGGATTGTCGGCTAAACCGGCAGCATTAAAATTTTCAGAAATAGCACTGATACGTCTGGATATAGTATTAGCCTTAGCATGATCGGCTAAGTCGTTAATATAGTTAACGACAGTTTCCGGAGAAGCCGGAAAATAATCGACATGACGGGATTCACACCAATAGACGAAATCGTCCCAGTCGGATTCATAAGCATCAACAGTATTATCTGATTTAGAAGACAAAATGCTTAATTTAGCTTTATCAGAGAGTTTGCTGCTGGCCATGAGTATTTCATTGTCACGCAGATAAAAATGTTTGTTAGACGGCATATAGAAGACTCCTTTAAGTGCCTAAAACTGGCTAAAACACTGATTAGGGCTGAATTAGGCCTATTTTTATATAAAAAATTACTTCCGATAATATATCGTTATCGGAAGTAATTATATCATATCACTCTATTTAGTTCAATAGCCGTCTATTTTCAGAAATCTGTATATAAAACTATTATATCTAGATAACTGTAAAAACAGGTATATCTTTACCATTTACATTAAGGGATATAATTTTAGTTTTAATTCCAAAGTATTCTTCCATAGATTCTTCTGTAATAATTTCAGGCGTTTTGCCAAAAGAATACTTTAAATGACCAAGCAATAATGTTTTGTCAGAAAATCGCAAAGCATGATCAGGATAATGTGTGTTAATTAAACAAGTTAATTTGTATTTAATGACTAAATCATTGATTAACTTTAATATCTTCGACTGATTTTTAAAGTCTAAATATGATTCCGGTTCATCCAATACGAGTATCTTAGGCTCACCGGCTAAAGCTCTAGCTATAAACACTAATTGTAATTGACCACCACTAAGCTGTGTCGATAATGCATCTTTCAAATGGTAAATACCCACTTGATCCATCGCATTTTTAACAATCGCCTTATCAATGTTTCGCGGTGTTCCAAAAATACCAATATGTTTAGCACGGCCCATCATGACTACTTCTTCAACTGTATAAGGAAAAGATAAACTTTTAGCCTGTGGTACATATGTTATCAATTTACTTTCTTCTGAGTCACCGGTTACTTCATTGTTTAGAATAAAACTACTACCACTTGTCCATTTCATGATACCTGTTATACATTTTAACAATGTAGTTTTACCGATACCATTTTGCCCTAGTATTGTCAGTATTTCTCCTTTTTGTAATGAAAAGCTAATATCCTTTAAGACAAGTTGACTATTTAAGTAACTAAAGCAGCCCTGTTTTACTTCAAGTATTGGAATTTCTCTGTTCTTTATTTCTATATCATTTTCTATAGAAAGCTCTTTTCTATTATCTTGGTTCGTCATTTTATAAGCCCCCTTTCAAATGTTTAAAAAGGAAGGCAAAAAAAGGTGCACCTACTAAAGCCGTTAAAATACCAATAGGAATTTCTGCAGCACTTACCGTACGAGCTAAAAAATCTACCAAGATCATAAACGTAGCTCCTATTAAACAACTTAAAGGCAGTAGCTTCGAATGGTTAACACCTATAATCATACGACATATATGAGGAATTACGAGCCCCACCCAACCGATTACACCGGTTGCCGTAACACAGGCCGCAGTTATAAAAGTCGCTAATACAATTACTACCTTTCTGGTTTTTTTAGGATTTACACCTAATGCCAATATTTCATCTTCACTAAGTGATAAAATATTAATGCGCCACCGCATAAGTAATAAGATTACGCAACCAATAATAATGGGCATCCCTATAATCAATAAGTTCTGATAAGAAGCACTGCTAAAACTTCCCATGAGCCAATATGTAATGGCCGGTAATTTATCATATGGATCTGCTACATATTTAATAAGAGATATTAAAGCGCTCCCTACTGCCGATATAATCATACCTGCCAACACTAAGGTTAATGATGTCGATTCGCCTCTTAATTTAGACAAATTATAAGTTAGCCAAACGCTCAAAATACCACAACTTAGTGCTATAATCGATGTCATATACTCATTATAAGACATTAAAATCCCCAAACAGGCGCCTAATGCAGCACCTGTACTAACACCAAGTACATCAGGACTTACTAGCGGATTTCTAAAAATACCCTGGAATACGGCACCGGATAACGCAAGCCCCATGCCTACCAGACAATTTAGCAAAACACGAGGCAAACGCAAATTCCAAATAACAGAATAATCTACATTATTAGGCAATTCACCGGTTAAACCGGCCCATAAAATATATATAACTTTATGAGGTTCTAGTACATAACGACCACCAAATAATGATAATGTAAATACCATAAAAAAGACAATAAAACAAATTACTGTAATATACAAATTACGGTTCACTATATTCATTAGACAACCTCTTACAGTGTCGGAATCACCGGATTTACATTACTTTTCAAAATATCGTTAACTTCTTCTTCGGATAAATCATACTTCAAATAATTATGATAGAAAGATTTTAATTCTTGTGACATGGAGTAATCATTAAAAACCTCCGGTTGTAAAACCTTACCTAACCAGCGCATCATAAGAGGTGTTTCTACTGCAGGAGCATCCCAGCGGTAAATCCCCATCGGAGCTTTATATACTTGTTTAGTTTGTAATGCTTTCACCTGACTCCAATCTTGGCCGGTTATCTTGTTATTATATAAATCTTCCGGCATAAGTTTAGAGAAGTTACTAATAACAATAACATCAGGATTCCAAGCCAAAATTTGTTCCATCGTAGTTGGTTTCCATTGACCTGAAATATCTTTGGCAACATTAATACCACCGGCACTTTCTATCATAAGTGTATTGACAGAGTCTTTGGCCGCTACATTTAACTTTTCATCTCTTAAATATAAAACCTTTTTTTTAGGTTGTGCTTTTAATGCTTCTTGTTTACCTTTAAAGTAATCAGCACTTTGAATATGGTAATTTACTAATGCCTCTGCTTCTTTAGGCTTATTAATAATATTACCAACCAATATCATCCCTTTTTGAATGTCTTCCAAAGTACCGTATTTAATTTGTACCGATGGAATCCCTAATTCTTTTAACTTCTTGGCTACTTCCGGCTGATAATCCCAAATAACTACAACATCTGGTTTTAATTTGGCTAACTCTTCATAATTTACATTAAAATTATTATCTACAAAAGTAGCGTTAGCATTTTCCATATTAGGTGCCATCGTTTTTAAGATACTGTCTTCATATGCTTTTTTTGCCGATGGATGCATAGCCGCAATTTTATCACCGGAACCGTCAACTGCATAAACTATAGTCGCCCAAGGAATAGGCACAATTGCAATCTTATTCACATCTTTTGGCATTATAACTTCATTACCTACTAAATCGGTAACTACCTTTGTCGTCTGCACTTTTTCTTCTTTTGATTCCGAATTGCCACACCCCACGACAAATAGAGTAATAAAAGCTATACATAAGCCAATAATTACCAATTGAATTTTATTTCTTAGAACTATCCCCACACCAACAACCTCCTTAAAAACCTACAATAAATAAAAATAAATACCTTAGTTTTTATTGTACCGTTTTGTTTGATACTTTAATAATAACTATTGTTCATATGTTGAATTATAAACAACAAAAAGCAACAATATAAAGAAGTAATATCTTTATATTGTTGCTTTCGTTTAATTTACTAGTCTTACTAAATTCTATTAATTAACTAAAAAACAAATAGTATATTATTTTCTTGTAGAACAACGATCCAACAAGTATGCAATACTTACAAATGGAATACCGCCGCTTTCGCCGAGACCGATTTCACAAGTAGAACTGGAACTTACGCCTAAAGTTACACCTAAGTTTTTAACTTCTTCGGCTAAATCTTTAGTAGATGATTTATTAAGTTCCGGTGTGAAGAAACCTTTTTGACCGGCAAAACCGCAACATGCGAAAGATTTAATATTAAATACTTTGTCGGTACATGCACGCGCTAAGTTTTCAATATAATCGCCTTTATTCAAGGTCTTAATCTTACACTGTTTATGAACGATAACAGATTCATTACATTTTGTTACATTCAAGTTTGGTAAAATTGTGTACAAGAATTCGGAAATATCAAGAATCTTCAAACCTTTAATATGTTTGAATGCATGATTGAAGCAAGCGGAATGGTCGATAACAATCGGATAAACCCCACCTTCACTGGCTTTAGTAAGCGCTTCAGTCAAATCAGCCAAAGCTTGTTTATCGATTTCTTCATAATTTTCAAAACTTAAGCCACAGCATAAGTTTTCAATATGCGGCGGATAAATTACATTGTACCCTGCCTTATCGCACAAGCTTTCAAATACTTGTTGTAAGCTGCGAGTATCATCATAACCTTGGTTTTGACGGAATGCACGATTAGCACAAGTACTGAAGTATACTACATTTTTCTGATAAGCCGGATTGCGTTTATTTGTCAATTTGTACGTATTAGCTTTCGGCATTGTTTCCGGTACATATGGTGTTAAACCGGTAATCTGATGTGCATCTTCGGAAATTTTTGCCAATAAAGACTTAGTAGCTACTTTACCGGCTACACCACCCAAAGTAGCCCCTACTTTAGCGGCTTTTAAGGTATTGCTAAAGTTGTTATAAATAGCATGGGCAATGCCACGGCCCTTCGGATTGATTTTACGCATGGAAATAGCAATTTGCGCTGTATCGATGCCTAAAGGACAAAGCATGGAACACATGGAACAAGCAGCACAGGTATCAACACCATAGTAATCATAGCCTTTTTTAAGTTCTTCAGCCATAGCTGTATTACCTTCTTTAAGTAAGCGCTGTTCTTCACGAAGTAAGGAAATACGTTGACGAGGTGTTAAGGTTAAGTTACGGCTTGGACAATTACGTTCACAGAAACCGCATTCCATACACATGTTATATAATGGATCGATATCGCTCATAGCTTTTAAATTCTTTTTGTAGACATCAGGATTATCAGTAATCATAACATCCGGATTTAATAAGCGTTGAGGGTCAAAAATTTCTTTAATACGACGGTTAACGGCATAGGCTTTTTTACCCCATTCCAATTCAACAAATGGAGCAACCATGCGGCCTGTACCATGTTCGGCTTTGATGGAACCTTCTACACCGGCTACGCGTTCCGCCATTTCTTTTACAAGGCCGGCAAAATTATCCATTTCACGCTGTTCATTGAAGTTTGGTGTAATGATAAAGTGAACATTACCGCTCAAGGCATGACCGAAGATAATGCCGCTGTCTTCGAAATCATACTTTTTGAACAATTCCGTAATCATTTCGATACCATCGGTGAAGTCTTCAATTTTGAAGCAAACGTCTTCGGTGATAACCGTAGTGCCCGGACGGCGAAGACCGGCAGCAATCGGTAATAAACCTTTACGAATTACCCACCATGCATCATATTCCTTAGCATCTTTGGAATATAAGCTTGGAATAACTGTCGGAATGTCTTTCAACTGATCTTTAATGTATTCTAAGTTAGCATCCAAAGTAGCTTCATCATTGCTTTCCGATTGGAATAAAATACAGCTGGTCCCTTCCGGTACATTATGTACGAAGGATGGAACTTCCGGTAACTGCTGTACGCTCTTAAGACTTAAGTAGTCCATCATTTCAGCGGCTACTACTTTATCGCGCGACATATTGGCTAAGGCTACTACGGCACGAGATGCATCGTTGAGTTTAGCAAAGAACAAGAGGCCGCAACCTTTGTATTTAGCGTCATCTACACAATTATAAACAACTTCGCTTACAAAACCGAGGGTCCCTTCACTGCCGATGAAAATATGGTTTAAAATATCTACAATGTCTTCAAAATCAACTAGGGAGTTAATACCATAACCGGTTGTATTCTTAATTTTGTATTTACGACGAATTAAGTCTACTAATTCACTGTCAGCCATGATTTCACTGCGCAAATTAAGTACATCATCAATCAATTTGCTGTGCGTTGCCATGAACTCTTTAACACTTTGCGGATTACCGGTATCTAGAATTGTGCCGTCTGCCAATACAGCACGCATAGAGCGAACCGTTTTATAAGAGTTTTCAACTGTGCCGCAACACATACCGCTGGAGTTATTGTTAAAAATACCACCTACCAATGCTGTTGTAATGGTAGCGGGATCCGGACCGATTTTCTTGCCGTACGGTTTTAACGCTTCGTTCGCATCAGCCCCGATTACACCGCAAGCCAAACGAATGGCATTGCCGTTTTCAAGAACTTGTACAAATTTAAAACCATCATTGGCAACAATTAATACATCTTCAGAAGATGCCTGACCGGATAAGGAACTGCCTGCAGCACGGAATGTAACCGGCGTACCGCAACGATTGGCCAATAATACTAATTGCACTACTTCTGCTTCCGTATTAGCTTTTACAACTACTTTCGGCAAATAGCTGTAGCAAGATGCGTCAATACCATAGGCATAACGCAATAGAAAATCAGTGAATACCCTGTCCGGTGAAATTTTCTTTGCTTCTAATACAAAAGTGTCATAATCTCTCTTCAACTGTAAGCTCATATTAGGACCTCCCACATCGTATTGTGCCACTCAGCACTACTGTACGACTTCATATAGATTTAGGATAGCATACCGAACTTATCATGTAAATCAACCATATAGGTATAACCAATACTCATATGTGAATAGACCTTGTAAAAACCTACAAATTACAGAAAAGTCAAAATTCGCAATGTAACTCAGATTCCACGAAATGAATAATTTTTTTATTTTACAGGTTAATAATTCATAAAACTCATTTTAAAGTTAATTAATAGTAATTCTCATAATATGACGTGTTTTATCCCTCTTTTTATTATTTTGTACACAATGTACTTGATTTATCGTTTACCATTTTACAATTAGCCCTGTTTCAAGGTATAATAAAACGATATAAGAATACATAAAAGTCATAAAATAATTGTACTTACGCTCATACTAAATAGGATATTACGATCCCGGGCGTTAAGTTCCACATCTGTATAACAAGAGATTAAATAATAAAAGAAAAGGAAATTAAATTTATCTAATATACGACGATACTCAATAAGGAAGGTGTAAGTATGTCTAACGCAATAGGAACTCATTTATTAATAGATTTATATACTTGTTTGGAAGACGTAGTCAATTCCCCGCTAATCATTCAGGAAAGCGTGACCAATGCTTTGGAAGCAGCACAACAGCCGATTGATGAAATCAGCTGCCAAGTTCTTGATGACGAAGTGGTGTTATTTGCTGTCTCACCGCATTGCCACATTGCCGTTCATGCCTATCCGGACATGGGCTATGTAGCCGTAGATATTTATACCTTTGACTTGCCGCTCCAAGCAACCTTAATCATGCGCGTTTTAAAACAATCTTTTGGTGCCGAACGCGTTAAAGCAACCAGCATCAACCGAGGCGACTTCGGCTCTATTCGCGATATGAAACCGCGTAAGAAAACATCCCTATCTGCTATGGCTCGCGTTACCCGCACTCGTATGAGCCTAAAACAAACCGGTTCTAAGTTAAAAAACACCGGTAAAAAGGTATTTAACGTTATTGCCAAAAAACGCGATCCCCAACCTCGTGACTAACTGCTAACCGGCTTACTAAGATAAAACCTAATAAGCTATGAAAGCCGATAAAATTAAGATATCAGCAACAAAAAAGCTATTCTCTATATTATAAATATCACATTATAATAGGAGAATAGCTTTTATTCGTTATGTAATTATATATTACAGTAAGGTATCTACCGCAATATTTAAGATAACATCAGACGGTGTATCACATAGATAGTCGGCACCGGAGTTTTCCAACTCTTCGCGCGAACCATAGCCATAAGTCACCGCTACCGCACGACAGCCTAATTTTTTAGCGGCTTCCATGTCATACTTACGGTCACCTACCATATACCAACCGGTAATATCTTTTTTGGTACGATTGGAAGAAATTTCTTGCATGGCTGCTAACGCTTCTTTCAAAACATCATCTTTATGAGTGATACCACGGGCTGCATCAGCGCCTTTGATAATTTCAAAGTATTTGGTAAGGCCGAAGTGTTCGATTACTTCATTGGCCAAATGCTGTGGTTTAGCCGTTGCTACCGCCACATAGGTATTCGTTTGACGCAACGTAACCAACATGCGTTCTACATCTTCGTATACACGATTTTCAAACTTACCGATAGTTTCATAACGTTCTTTAAAATAGCCGTACGTTTCCGCTGCTTCCGCATCGTTCATGCCGCAATGCTCGCGCAAAGAATCAACGATAGGCGGTCCGATAAAGAGTGTTAAGATATCATCACCGGGTACCGGTACCCCTTTCTTTTCCAATGCATAGACAACGGATTTTTTAATGCCTTCCGCAGAGTCTGTAAGCGTGCCATCTAAATCGAATAAAACGCAAATCATAGGTTCTTCCTTTCTTTATTAACTCCTTCATTCTTATTAACATAGAATTTGCAATCTATGATACAATAAGGTTACAGATAGATTTAACTAATGAGTTTTGAATCAGATTTTATGTATAAGTATATGTACAGAAAGCTATACTGAGTAGTATAGGAGGTAAAGTTATGGATTTTGAAGAACAAAAAGTTCCCGACAGTATTTTGGACAAGTATACCAAAGTTTGTACCTGTCGCAGTATTTCCCGCAAAACGATAAAAGAAGCTATCAACGACGGTTGTGATACCATTCCTAAAATCAGAGAACGTACGGGGGCCGGTACCGGTTCCTGCGGTGGCAAAAACTGTGGTGTCCGCATCGTTAAGCTGTTGCAGGATATGGGCAAATTACCAAAACCGGGCGCAAAAAAAGATGAGTAATTCATTATCGAAAACCCAGACACATAATTCAATATGAGTCCTTTTCGGGGACTGTTAAAAAGGAGTTAACGCATAGCAACAAGGTTGTTATAGGTTAACTCCTTTTCTGTATCTCAGCAATCACACATTGCTTAATTTGCTTCTTTTTTTAATGCTTCTTTAAGCGTATGCCATGCCAATACGGCACATTTTACACGAGCCGGCATATTGGAAATATTTTGAAGTGCCATGGCATCTTCCAACTCTTCCAATTCAGCTTCATCCGTTACTTCCTTTTTAATCATGCCAAGGAAAAGATCGACTAAGCGAAATGCTTCTTCAACGCTCTTCCCTTTGATGATATCAATCATCATGGAAGCGGATGCTTGGCTGATGGCACAACCGGAACCGGTATAAGCTGCATCTTTTACGATACCATCTTCTACATCGACCTGCAACGTCAAGTCATCACCACAACTTGGATTATGACCATGTTCAGATACGGTAAACGTATCCAATAAGCGCTTATTACGTCTATCCTGATTATGTTCTAAAATTAACTCAGTATATAACTGATCCATCTCCATACTAAGGAACTCCTTCTATGTTTACTGTAACCTGTGTTTAATCTTCAAAGCCCATGGTAGGTCTTACTTTTTTAACAGCGTCCAAGAAGATATCAAGATCTTCTTTACGAGTGTAGACGTACATGCTCATACGGTTCGAGGCCGGTACTTTGTAGTACGCGCCAAGCGGTTGTGCACAATGATGGCCGGAACGAATGCAAACGCCGTAGCTGTCCAAAATTGTAGCCACATCATGAGGATGTACATCATCAATAGTAAAAGCAATAACGCCATGCTTTTCTTTAGGATCTTCGGAACCCAATACACTAACATGCGGAATGGCCACAAGTTTAGGCAATACATAGGCTACCAACTCTTTTTCATAGGCATTGATATTGTCCATACCAAACTGTTCCAAGTATTCGATGGCTGCCTTTAATGTTACGGCACCATGTGCATTCGGCGTACCGGCTTCAAATTTATACGGCACTTCATTGTAGGTAGTGCTCTGTTCTTGCACATACTCAATCATGTCACCACCCAATAAGAACGGTGGCATTGCTTCTAATAAATGACGTTTACCGTACATGACACCGATACCTTGGGACGCACACATTTTATGGCCGGAAAAAACGAAGAAATCGCAATCCAAGGCCTGTACATCAATCTTTTTATGAGGTGCCGATTGAGCCCCGTCAAGAACAACTACGGCGCCTACATCATGAGCACGTTTAGTCAATTCGGCTACCGGAAACTCCATACCGAGTACGTTGCTTACATGAGCAAAGGCTACAATCTTAGTATGGCTGTCAATTTTATCCATTTCACCATCTTTAAGATGACCACTTTCATCAAGATACATATATTCCAAAGTAGCGCCCGTAGTTTCGGCTACACGCTGCCAGGTTACCAAGTTGGCATGGTGTTCGGCAACGGTAATTACGATTTTGTCGCCTTTCTTTACATTATGCATACCATAGCTGAAAGCAATTAAATTGAGACTTTCCGTAGTATTACGTGTCAATACGATTTCTTCACGGTATTTGGCATTGATAAATCGCTGCACCGTGTCACGAGCCGTTTCATACGCTTCTGATGCTTCCACAGCCAAGATGTGAGCTCCGCGATGCGGATTACCGTTATGATTCTTTAAATGAGTTTCCAAAGCATTAATTACATATTCCGGAACTTGAGTCGTAGCGCCGCTGTCTAAATACACCAAGCGATGACCTTTATGTTCCCTTTGCAATATAGGAAAATCTTTATAAGCTTCTGCAATCGACTTCATAATACACCCTCTTATTCTTCAATTAAATTTTGGCCCGTACGGCTTGCAATACAATCTCTTCTAATTCTTCATCATTAAGTCGATCAATAACAGGTCGCAACATGGATTCTACAATAATATGTTTAGCTTCATCTTCGCTGAAACCACGACTCATCAAGTAGAATAATTTAGTCTTATCGAGCTGACCGGCGCTGGCCGCATGGTTACCTACTACATTGTCTTCTTTACAAAGCAATAACGGTAAAGATACGGATTTAACAGTCGGATCAAGTAATACACAAGTATCTTCTTCCGCACCTTCGGAAGCAATACTGCCGCGAATAAAGTCCAAGGTACCGCGGAATGATTTTTTTGCATTGTCGCCCAACGCACCGAGTACATGAATATCGCTGACGGATTTAGGTGCTACATGGGACATAAGCATGGAAATATCGAATTTCTGATTATTATCGCCCAAGTAAGCTAAATCATGAACAATGTGAGCTTCTTCACCTACAAGATCTTGCGTGTAGTGCAAGAAGCTTTCACCGCTACCCAATTCTACGTTCAAGTATTCTACTTTACTGTTCGCCGCTAATTGACTGTAACGATGTTCAATCTGCTGTACCCCTTCACTGAGAAGCTGTACTTTTTTGAAAACTACGTTAGCATTTTCAGCTGCTTTTACTTCGGTTAAAAGGTTCAAACCACCGGTTTCGGCTTCCCCTTTAACTACATATAATACTTCCAAAGAAGCATCTTTAGCCACGTCGATAGCCAAACGAGTTCTGTCGCCTACGCTTTTACCTTCGGCATCAATCGTAATAATTACTTTTTCTTTACCGCCGGCAGGCACTGTAATAGCCATGCCTTTAGTAAAATCATCGGTAACCGCTTTTAAAGAAGTGGCTTCCGCTCCTTCAAAATCAGCTTTTAACAAGGCTTTAGCAGTAAGTTCGGTTACAACCCCTTCATTGGCGCTGACCGTTACTGCTGCCGCTGTATCGCCACCGGCAACCGTACCTTCAGTATGATTTACTTGTAACCACCGGAAAGTAGGTCTTGGGAGCTCATTAAATAATACGTTACTCATCTGTACCTCCTATCCGATAGAGCCTTCAAGCTCTAAGGAAATCAAATTATTCATTTCTACGGCATATTCCAACGGTAATTCTTTGGAAATCGGTTCAACGAAACCACGTACCAACATGGCACGAGCTTCTTCTTCACTGATACCGCGAGTCATCAAGTAGAAAATAGCTTCATCGGAAATACGACCGATTTTAGCTTCATGACCCAAATCCACATTGTCGTTTTCGATAGAAATGGAAGGAATTGTATCAGACTGAGAAATTTCATCCAACATCAAAGATTCACAAGAAACGGTTGCTTTAGCGTGTTCTGCTTTTTTACCGATGTTCAATACACCACGGTAAATAGCAGCGCCACCGCTCTTGGAAATAGATTTGGAGTTAATATTGGAGGTAGTATGCGGTGCTACATGCACAACTTTAGCACCGGTATCCAAGTACTGACCTTCACCGGCAAAAGTTACACCGGTAAATTCACAATGAGCGCCTTCACCGGCTAAAATACTCATTGGATATAAGCAGGATACCTTGGAACCGAAGGAACCGGATACCCATTCAATAGTGCCGTTTTTGCCAACCGTACAACGTTTTGTATTCAAGTTGTACATGTTTTTAGACCAGTTTTCAATGGTGGAATAACGAAGTGTCGCATTATCTTTAACAAATAATTCAACACAACCGGCATGTAAGTTGGCTACATTGTATTTAGGTGCGGAGCAACCTTCAATAAAGTGTGCTTTAGCCCCTTCTTCAATGATAATCAAAGTGTGCTCGAACTGACCGGCGCCCGGTGCGTTCAAACGGAAATAGGACTGAAGCGGAATATCTACTTGTACACCCTTCGGTACATATACGAAGGAACCGCCGGACCATACAGCGCCGTGCAAGGCGGCAAATTTATGGTCGGTTGGTGGCACCAATGTCATAAAGTATTGTTTAACAATATCTTCGTATTCATGAAGTGCTGTTTCAATATCAGTATAAATTACGCCTTGTTTTACAAGATCTTCCTGAATGCTGTGATATACAACTTCGGAGTCATACTGAGCGCCTACACCGGCGAGGGACGTTTTTTCCGCTTCCGGAATCCCCAAACGGTCAAATGTGCTCTTAATATCTTCCGGAACTTCGTTCCAGTCACCTTTCATGTCAACTTTCGGTTTAACATAGGTAACAATATTAGCCATATCAAGGCCGCTAATATCCGGAATCCAGTTTGGAATATCCAATTCATTGTAGATGCGCAAAGATTTCAAACGGAAATCAAGCATCCATTCAGGTTCGTTTTTATTTTCCCATATTTCGCGGATAATATCTTCCGTTAAGCCGGCATCGGATTTATAAGAATATTCGAATTCATTCTTTATATCGTAGACGCCACGGTCCATATCCTCCACATATGTTTTCTTTCTAGTTTCCATGAGTGCCTCCTAAACTAACGCTTTGTAAGCATCATAGCCTTTGCTTTCGATTTCAGCCACTAACGATGCGTCGCCTGTTTTTACAATACGGCCATCAATTAATACGTGTACGAAATCAGGTTTTAATTTCTGTAAAATGGAGTTGTGGTGAGTAATGATAAGTACAGCATTATCTTTCGTATGGAAACGATCTACACCGTCAGATACGATACGAACTGCGTCAACGTCAAGACCGGAGTCAGTTTCATCAAGCATAGCCAATTTAGGGTTCAATACGGACATTTGCAAAATTTCGTTCTTCTTGCGTTCGCCGCCACTGAAACCTTCGTTTACATAACGCTGTGCATAGGATGCGTCGAAGGACAATTCATCCATTTTAGTTTTCAATTCTTTTTTGAAAGCCAAAGCACGTACGTTTTCGCCGGTTACAGTTGCTTTTGCGGTACGAATGAAATTTTCTACCGTAATCCCCGGAATAGCAATCGGGTTCTGGAAGGACATAAAAATACCGGCTTTAGCGCGATCGTTAACGGCTTCGTCGGTAATGTCTTCACCGTCAAAGGTAATAGTCCCTTCGGTTACTTCATATACAGGGTTACCCATGATAGCATTGGCCAATGTGGATTTACCGGCACCGTTAGTACCCATTACTACATGAATTTCACCTTTATTAATTGTTAAGTCGATACCTTTTAGGATTTCTTTGCCCTCTACGGACACGTGTAGATTTTCTACGCGAAGTAATTCTGACACTGTACAGTCACTCCTTTTATAAATTAATTATATAGTTAAGTCATAAATAGCTTAATTGCTAAATGTTATAAAAAAAGCGGTATCCCACCAAAGTGAAACACCGCCTTATCAGCAAAATTATTCTACCACTTCGGTAAACAGCAATTCTTACAACATCTATTCCTAATAAACATTATACAATCTAACTGTTTACTGCGCAAGTTAATTTCTACTAAAATACTATGAATTTGTTTATAATTATTGAATATTTTAAATATTATGAAAAAATATGACTCTTATTAGATTTTTTAACATTTGAAAAATCAGACTCACACTGTTTCAATACTAATTAATTATATCACAGTTTACAGTAAAAAGATAGAATTTTTACTATAAATCACTGAAATCCAATGTTGCAAATAAATCATCTAAGGTTTCGGCTCGACGGATTTGGGTTACGCTGCCGTCTTCGTTAAGAAGCAGTTCGGCGGAGCGTAATTTACCGTTGTAGTTAAAGCCCATGGAATGACCGTGTGCACCGGCATCGTGAATAACAATGCGGTCCCCCATATCAATCTTAGGTAATTTACGGTCGATGGCAAATTTGTCGTTGTTTTCACAAAGCGAGCCGGTTACATCATATACATGATCAAGCGGCGCATTCTCCTTACCCACCACCGTAATATGATGGTAAGAGCCGTACAGGGCCGGGCGCATTAAGTTGGCCATACAAGCATCAAGACCGATATAGTGCTTGTAAATATCTTTACGATGAATCGCGGTAGCTACCAAGTAACCGTAAGGGCCGGTAACCATACGACCGCATTCAAAAGCTAATGAAATCGGGCTGTGACCATTGCCGATAATCATAGTTTCATAAGCTTCTTTGATACCGGCACTTAAGGCTTCATAATCTACCGGCGTTTCTTCCGGACGATAGGCTACGCCGATACCGCCACCGAAATCGATGAAATCAACTTCGATGCCTGTTTCTTTTTTCACACGAAGTGCCAAATCAAACATCAATTCAGCCGTACCGATAAGGCCGGTAATATCAAGCTCATTGGACACAACCATGGTATGCAAACCGAAACGCTCTACCCCATGATTTTTACAATAATTGATGGCTTCAATAATCTGATCGCCGGTCATACCGTATTTAGCTTCTACCGGTAAGCCGATAATCGTATTACCGCCGTGTTTTAAAGGCCCCGGGTTATAACGGAAGGCCAATCGATTAGGCAATTCACCGTGTTTTTCCAAATAGGCTACATGGGTAATGTCATCAAGATTGATAATAGCGCCCATTTCCATGGCTTTGGCATATTCTTCATAAGGTGTATCGTTGGATGAAAAAATGATATCGTCCCCCGTGATACCGACTTTTTCACATAAAATAAGTTCAGCTAAGGAAGAACAGTCTGCACCTACCCCTTCTTTTTGTAATAAGCGCATGATATAAGGATTCGGTGTTGCTTTTACGGCAAAGTATTCTTTAAAATCTTTCGCCCAGCTGAAAGCTTTAATAAAACGGCGAATATTGTCTACAATCCCTTTTGCATCGTAGATATGAAACGGCGTAGGATACTCCGCTATAATCTCTTCTAAACGCGCTTCCGACACGGGCAATGTTTTTTCATTCATCTATCTCTCTCCTCAATATTAATACATTTTGAATAACTTCTATGTAAGATTATACTTAATTTTATAGGTTGTAGTCAATTCTATAGAAAAAAGGGTGTAAAAAATGGCAACTAAGCCAAAACTTAGTTGCCATCCTTTAATATTATATTAACATCAGCTATAGCTTATGATTTATTACATCATGCCGCCCATGCCGCCCATTGGAGGCATAGCAGGTGCTACCGGAGCATTTTCTTCTACTTTATCAGCTACGATGCTTTCAGTAGTCAATACCAAGGAAGCGATGGAAGCTGCATTCTGAAGAGCGGAACGAGTTACTTTAGCTGGGTCAACGATACCGGCTTTAACCATATCAACATATTCTTCAGTCAAAGCGTTGAAACCAACACCGGCGTCAGTATTTTTAACGCGTTCAACAACTACGGAACCTTCTAAACCTGCGTTGTAAGCAATCTGACGAAGAGGTTCTTCAACAGCACGTTTTACAAGGTTAATACCGGTCTGAACATCGCCTTCTTCTTTCAACGTTTCAAGAGCAGGTAAGATATCGATAAGGGTAGTACCGCCACCGGCTACGATGCCTTCTTCAACAGCTGCACGAGTAGCGTTCAAAGCATCTTCGATGCGGAGTTTTTTGTCTTTCAATTCAACTTCGGTAGCAGCACCAACTTCGATAACAGCTACGCCGCCGGACAATTTAGCCAAACGTTCTTGAAGTTTTTCTTTATCGAATTCGGAAGTAGTTTCTTCCACTTGGTTTTTAATCTGAGCAACACGCTGTTTAATAGCTTCGTTGTCGCCGGCACCGTCGATAATAACAGTTTCGTCTTTGCTTACGCGTACTTGACGAGCTGTACCGAGGTCTTCCAATTCAACGCTGTCTAATTTGCGGCCCATATCTTCAGTAATTACGGTACCACCGGTTAAGATAGCGATATCTTCGAGCATTGCTTTACGACGGTCACCAAAACCAGGCGCTTTAACAGCAACGGCTTTGAAAGTACCACGCAATTTATTAACTACCAAAGTAGCCAATGCTTCACCATCAAGATCTTCAGCGATGATGAGTAATTCTTTACCTTGTTTTACCACTTTTTCAAGGGTTGGCAACATATCGGCAATAGCGCTGATTTTGCGGTCAGTGATCAAAATGTAAGGGTCGTTCATAACGGCTTCCATTTTGTCAGGGTCGGTTACCATGTAAGGAGAAATGTAACCGCGGTCAAATTGCATACCTTCTACTACGGAAAGGTCTGTCTGTAAGCCTTTGGACTCTTCAACAGTGATAACGCCGTCGTTACCAACTTTTTCCATAGCTTCAGCAATAAGACCACCGATTTCAGTGTCACCGGCAGATACGGAAGCTACTTGAGCAATATCTTCTTTACCGTTAACCTTAATAGATTTCTTTTTGATTTCTTCTACTAAAGTTTTAACAGCTAATTCAATGCCTTTTTTCAAAATCATTGGGTTAGCACCGGCTGCTACGTTACGCATACCTTCTTGAATCATAGCCTGAGCCAATACAGTAGCTGTTGTAGTACCGTCACCGGCTACGTCGTTAGTTTTGGTTGCTACTTCTTTAACGAGCTGAGCACCCATGTTTTCGAATGGATCGGATAATTCGATATCACGAGCAATGGTTACACCATCGTTAGTGATTGTAGGAGCACCGAATTTTTTATCTAATACTACGTTACGGCCTTTAGGTCCCAACGTAACTTTTACTGCATTTGCCAATGCGTCAACACCACGGCCTAAAGCGCGGCGAGCATCTTCATTAAAAAGAATTTCTTTTGCCATGTCTATTACCTCCTGATACTGCCTTGCGGCAGATCTCATTGAATATATAAATTAGAGAATCGTTGTTATTATAGATATATTATTTTTCTAAAATAGCTAAAATATCGCGTTCGCTAATTACGAGATGGTCAACACCATCAATTTTTACTTCTGTACCTGCATATTTGGAGAACATTACTTTATCACCAACTGCTACTTCAGGAGCAACACGCTGTCCGTTGTCATATACTTTGCCGGCACCTACAGCAATTACTTCACCTTCGGAAGGTTTTTCTTTAGCTGTATCCGGTAAAAAGATACCACTTTTTGTTTTTTCTTCTTTTTCAAGGACACGAATTATAACACGGTCGCCTAAAGGTTTCATCATTGTTAATCTCTCCTTTGTACTAATAGATTTAAATTAGTAGTTTTGATTATTTATTTTATTAGCACTCACTAACATCGAGTGCTAACTACAAGTATTATTATAGCCGAATTGAAAATAATTGCAAGTATTATTTTTGATTTTTTGACTTTTTACTAAAATTTTATCTTTTGTCGCATATATTATTTGACTTTTTAATAGAAAAAACGCCGTGCTATACACGACGTTTCTTGGCAGCTGCAATAATCTTTTCACAAGTTGCACTGATTGTTATTCGTTTATCCATGCTATAAGCTCGTAAACGCTCATAAGCGGCTTCCTCCGTTATTTTGTATAAATCTTGTAAGATGCCGGTGGCGCGAGCTATTAATTTACGTTCTTCTAAGCTTTGTTCAAGTCCCTCAATATCCGACTTTAACTGCATGTCTTCCTGAAAACGGTGAAATGCCATTTCTAAAGTAGGTCCCAGTTGATCTTCCCGAACCGGTTTGATTAAATAGCCATAAACACCGGATTCCCCCGCTTTTTTTACAAGATCCTGTTGGCTGTAGGCCGTTAAAAGAACTACGGGACCCCAATTATGATGGCGAATTTGCCGGGCTGCTTCAATGCCATCCAGTTCCGGCATTTTCACATCCATTAAAATTACATCGGGTTGCAATGTTTTAGCCTTTGCTAAGGCCTCCACACCGTTTTTACCTTCCCCCACTACTTCGTAACCGGCCGCTTCCAACTGGTCACGTAAATCCATGCGAATTAAAGATTCATCATCTACAATTAAAACCTTCATACGCGTTGCCTCTCTCTTAATCTCAAACTCTTTTTTCTATATAGGTAACTATTGTAAGCATCGATATCTGTTATAAACAGCTGATGCTATTGTAAGCGTAATGACTCATTCCGGAAATGTTATGGTCACAATCGTTCCTTGATGCGGTGCACTCTTTCGAGCCGCATCAGCTTGCATCTCATCCCGGTGCGCTCGATCTTCAATGGTCATGGTACCACCCAATTCGTTGGTCACTAAATTTTGAATAATTTGTAAGCCTAATCGTCTAGAAGCCTTTACATCAAAATCATCCGGCAAACCACAGCCATTATCCGTCACAGTAAGTGTAATAAGGCCCTTAGTCAGGTATCCCGCCACAACCATAGATCCGGAACTAATGGTTTCTTCTGTTTTTAAACAACCGAAACCGTGTTCAAAGCTATTGGATATTAACTCATTTAGAATTAAGGATACATAACCGGCACGCTGTGATGATAGTAAAATGCTGTCACCTATATATTCGCATTGTACATTGTCTTCACTGCGAAAAAATGATCGTTTCAACAAGCGAATTAATTCCTCCGCAATCGTACGAAGTTCAATATAATCCTCTTCATAATGAGATATAACTTCATGGACAAGGGCCATACTTTCAATACGGCTGACGCCTTCTTGAAGTGCTTTTTTAACTTGGTCCGAGTCGGAACGACGAGCTTCCATGCGCAGTAAACCGGCTACGGTTTGCAGATTATTTTTGACGCGATGGTGAATCTCTTTAATAACGGAGTTTTTAACCATTAACTCCTGTTCCTTGCGACGCAAGGCTGTTTTATCTTTTAAAAACAAAAAGCTCCGTTTTGCTCGGGTGCCGGCATTAATCGGTAAGATAGTCTGCTCCACGATAATATCGCCGTAAATTTCTTCGGCCACAGCACCTCGATGATCACGGATTGCCTGTTTAACCCAACTCATCTTCAAGGAACCGCCATAAATTGATGTACCTACCAACCGCCTGTCGAAGCCCAATAAGTCTACCAAATGTGACGCCGCTTCATTGGCATAAAGAATGATGCCTGCTTCGTCAAAAATAATAATGCCGTCCTGATAGGACAATGGCGTATACAGTTCAGCTTGATTTTGCTGTGGCACAATCATTGCCATGTAGGTCGTCTCTGCCAATACATCGGAAGCCGCCATAAGCGGCTCTTCCGTATGAGGCTCTAAGCCGTTATGAAGCATAGCAATACCACCGATGCATTTACCGCCGTTATCCACAATGGGAAAGGCCAATAAGCGTGCCAATTGCCCGTGTTTTCGTTCCATAAAGCCTTTAACCGAACGGCCCGTATGCAATAAATCTTGCCAAAGACCGACTTCATAAGGTTTCAATAAACGGATATCCGGCATAATCTCAGCCTGTGGCCAATCTTTGATATGGCCAAAAACAAGAATCTGCTCGTCCTTAGCCATAGTAAATACACAAACGTCCTGTTGCGGTAGTGAGGCGGCAAATGGCAGTAAGCGAACTACATTACGCATTAAACGCTGCTGCGGTTCGGATAAATCCGTATGCAGTTTTAATGTATCCCGCACTTCACTGTCCTGTAATTTCATAACCATAAGTACCGCTCCTTAATTTAATTATATCGGCATAGATTTCAAAGGTGGTGTTTGGCCCAATGGAATCGATGGTTTTGCATTCAAATGTAAGTCGGCAAATTTGCCGGCTAACGACATATAGTAAGCGCGACAGCCAATCATAGCCGCATTGTCGGTAGCCAAAATGGAGCTTGGTCGATAGAAGGTTAACCCTTCTTTTTCACAAGCCGCGGCTAAAGCATCTTGTAAATGACGGTTAGCAGAAACACCACCGGCCAATGTTACTTTAGTTTGCCCCGTAGCATGAGCCGCTTCGATTGTCTTTTCAACCAATACATCAATGATAGCTTGCTGAAAAGAAGCGGCCACATCTGCTTCATTAATGGCTTCGCCTTTCTGTTTAGCACTGTTAAGGTAATTTAGAACAGCCGATTTCAAACCACTGAAACTGAATTCAAAATTACCTTTTTCCTGCAAGGCTTTGGGAAACTCAATAGCTGTCGGATTCCCATCGGCCCCTACCCGTTCAATCTGAGGGCCTCCCGGATAGGGATAACCCATGACACGAGCAATTTTATCGAATGCTTCACCCGCTGCATCATCACGAGTTTGACCGAGTACTTCAAATGTTTCATAGTCTTTAACTACCACAAGCATGGTATGACCACCGGATACAACAAGACTTAAAAATGGCGGTTCTAAATCGGGATGAGCCAAGAAATTAGCAAAAATATGGCCTTCCATATGGTGCACACCGATTAAAGGAATATCTGTAGCAAAGGACAAGCCTTTAGCCGCGGCCACACCAACTAATAAAGATCCTACCAAACCGGGGCCATAGGTAACACCGATATGATTAATATCTGTTAATGTTACGCCCGCATCAGCCAAAGCTTGATCAACTACGGGAATTACCTGCTCTATATGATGGCGGGATGCAATTTCAGGTACCACGCCGCCAAATTTTTGATGAATCGGCACCTGACTGGATATAACATTGGATAATACTTGGCGGCCGTTTACCAGCACAGCCGCTGATGTTTCATCACAACTGCTTTCGATGGCTAGGGTATATACTTTCATACCGAGGCCTCCTCTTCTTTTATTAATGACATAATGTACGCATCTTCCACGGGGTCTGTGTAATAACCCTTGCGTAGGCCTTTTACGGTAAAACCTAAACGGCGATACATAGTAAGGGCCGCCACATTGGATATACGCACTTCTAAAAATATTTCGTTCATACCTTTTTTGAACAATTCTCTGATTAATTTACGAGTCATCATGGCGCCGTAACCGTCACGACGGTATTCGGGTGCAATAGCGATATTCGTAATCTGCCCTTCGTCGAGTACCAACCAAGCGCCGGCATAACCGATAACTTTATCGTCTACTTCGATAACCATGTACATACGCTGGTCCGTTTCTGCCAGTTCCGTTTCAATAGCTTCCATAGACCAAGGGACTGAAAAACAGGCTTTCTCAATTTCAAAAATAGCTTCCGCATCATGAGCCTCGGCTCTACGCAAATTAATCATGATTTTTAACCTCATCGGCTAACGCCGTAGCCGCTTCGGTAACAACAACCGTTGGATTCGGTACCTTGCCGGCAGCAACCAACTCAGGATGTTTCGCATCCCAAACAACTTCGGCTTCGGAGCGACGAATATAATACGGCACCACATGAGCCGCTTCATCCGGCGCCTCAGCTAAGAAACGGGGCATGGCAGCGAGCAACACACCTGACGCCTTAGGAATCCGTAACGCCGGCGAAGCCAGTTGCAAATTAGGTCCGTAATCAGCCAGGGTATGTCCGAATTTAATGATACCGTCACCGGCTAAGATAACCGGCTCATCAAGCGCCGCTAAGGCTTTAAGTGCTTCATCGCGAGTTTTCACCGTAGGCTCTTGTTCGCATACTAACTTTCCGTTTACCCAACGATAACGACCTTCGTAAACATTCTTCTTTTGCGCATCGACCATAATGGCCAAGACACCGCTAAATTGCCAAAAATTATGAGCAATCCCATCCATGGTCATAACGCCCAGTAACGGAATATTAAGAGCATAGGCTAACGCCTTGGCCGTCCCCATACCGATACGAAGGCCCGTAAAGGAACCGGGACCGATGCTTACAGCGATACCGGTGAGCGCTGTTTTTGCTACGCCGCTTTGTTTAAGTAATAATTCTATATGAGGTACCAACTGTTCCGAGTGCGTGAGACACGCTTGGACCGTCAATTCACCGATTAGGCGCTGGTCATCCATGACAGCTACGCTCGATACGGCGCTACTCGTTTCAATTCCTAAATACATAGGTTCCTCCAATCTCTAAAAGTTCATCCTCTGAAAGTTCGGCCGTCCGCCATAAACTTAAACGGCTGCCGTCGGTTTCAGCGGTTAAACTGATTTCTAATACTTCTAACGGTAAGGCATCAGGAAACTTATCGGCCCATTCAACGATACTCAAGGTATCCTCCGTAAATTCCCCAAAGCCGATATTTTCAAGCTCCGATTCATCATCGAGGCGATACACATCAAAATGATATAACGTACCGTTCATCGTCTCATATGTATTCATTAAAGCAAAAGTTGGGCTCGTTACTTCCTCCGTAACGCCAAAACCTTCTGCAACACCTTGTGAAAAATGAGTTTTCCCCGTTCCCAAATCGCCGATTAACGCCACACATAACGGTCTACCCTGCTGTGCCATCGTGGCCATAAAACGGCCTAATTGACGCCCTAAGGCTATCGTATCATCTACGGTAAGAGTTTTACATGCCATTACCGCTATTTTATTCTGAGAAGCAATAGTTGTCATTGCCGTCACTCCTTTTTAAAATGGTCATACCCTTTGGCTTCTACTAATTCCTCTTTTCCGTCAGCAGTAGTAAGCCATACTTCACCGATGCCCGCCACTACACGGCCAATACAGTGAATCTGAGGGTGTTTTTTTATGTCTTCAGCTAAACTACTCGGCACTGTGCCTACGAGCTGAAAATCTTCACCCCCATATAAAGCCCAAGCTAAGGGATGAGTTCCTAATGCCTTAGCCGCCTCAATTAATTCATTGTGAAGCGGTATGCCCGTTTCATCAATCAACAGATTAACCTTCGATGCTTTCGCAATTTCATTCAGTTCGCTGCCAAGGCCGTCACTAATATCGTTAAGCGAGGTAGCTCTATGTTCACGGAGCCAATTACCTAAAGTAACCTGTGGTTCCGGGCGTTGATGAACTTTTTTTATACTATTAAAGCCCTCAAGGTCCGCTAATAAAGCGGCCAATCCGGCTGCCGAACTACCGATTGTATTCGTAACAACGACTAAATTACCCGCTTTAGCGCCACTGCGAAGAACAGCTTCACCGGCCGGTACTTCGCCGACTACGGTCACATTAAGTACCAAAGGACCTTTAGTGGTCACCGTATCACCGCCTACAATATTTACGTCGTAGGTATGGCAGATTGTTTTAAAGCCTTCATACACCGCTTCCATATACGCAATCTCTGTATCAGGCGGCATAGCGGCAGCAATTACAGCCTGCCGAGGCGTACCGCCCATGGCCGCAATATCACTGATATTAGCCGCCCCTAAGCGATAGCCCACATCATAAGGGGCTGTCGTTTTATCGGAAAAATGTATACCTTTTACCATCATATCCGTCGTTATGAGTTGGTCATAATCGTGAGTCGTGCGATACACCGCACAATCGTCACCGATGCCGCACACAATGGTTTCAGGATTTATGATTGTATTTGATTTTATCGTATCAATAAAGCCAAATTCGCCACGTTCGGATACTTTCATCGTTCTCCCTCCGTAGGTAACTCATGTTCGAATCTTATTTATTATAGCATATTTTTATACGCAGTGCGTATCATCAGTACGGTTTATTAGTAACGATAAGCACCTTTTAGTAACAGTCAAATTGAACCCAATAAAAAAGCAACGGCTGTACCGAACTACGCGATACAGCTGTTGCTTACATTGAGTGATTTATGTCACTGCCTTTATTTTACAATTTGTTGTTCCATGCGCCCCATAGGTTCGCTCAGATCATAACCGCCGTACAGATTGACAGTCTTACCTTCGACCAATAGCTGTACTTTTTTAACATTGTCAAAGGAGGTAGCCGTATTGATGATGGATGCCAAACGAAGCTGGGCACTCAAACCATCTACCTGGCCGCCGTCAAGGAATTGTTTAGACAAATTAATCTTCGCCAAACCGTCTTTAATGTTTACATCTTTGACCTCAACATTTTTAGGAAATACGGGATAGCTTTGACGGCTGTCTTCATCAAAGAGGAATGAAATCGCGTATTTCAACGTTTTCTTATCACTGTCTACCGTAATTGTCTGAGGGCGTACGCCTCTACCGTCATCACGGGGTACATAAATAACCATTTGAGCCATTTTATCTGTATTAGCGTTGCTCTGAGATTTAGACGTGCTTGAACTTGCTACAGCCTGGTTATTACCAAGTTCGGAACCGCTCGCTGTAGGACTGCATCCGGCTACAACTAACACCATAACAGCTAAGAGGGTGGTAACAAATAATTTTGCATTACGTATCATATCACTTACCCCCTAAAATAACTTTCAATACCTGCTGCCACTTCGTCAGCAAATTGTTGTTGTACATTGTCTTTTTTCAAAAGTGCTTCTTCCTTAGGATTGGAAATAAAACCTAATTCCAAGAGAATAGCCGGCATGAGAGAACGACGCAATACATACAAGTTACCCGGTTGGATACCGCGGTCACCGGCAAAACCGGATTCATCGGCAATTTTTGCCTGAATGCGTGAAGCTAACCGTGTATCATACTGAGTTTTATCATAGTAGTATGTGGAAATACCACCTACATTCGGATTGCTGAAGGAGTTGATATGAACACTTACGAAGATATCGGATTTATTAGCCGTCCCCACATCAACACGCGCCTGTAGTTCATCAGGACCGGAGGCATTCGGACCATACACATCCACGTCAGTAGTACGAGTCATATTAACCTTAGCCCCTTTAGCTTCCAAGGCCGCTTTCAACTTCTTGGAAATAGCTAAGGTAATGTCTTTTTCCATCGTCCCGTTAGGTCCGATAGCGCCGGGATCACTACCGCCATGACCCGGGTCAATGGTAATCACTTTACCGGCAATACCGCCACTGGTGCGATAGTCGATTGTCACTGCCTTAGGTTGACTGGCCGTTGCGATGACGGTCGGCTTTTTAGGTGTTGTAGTGGCCTTTGCTTTAGTATTGCTTGTTTTAGTGGATGTATTCTTAGTCGTTGTTTTTTTGTCTGTTTTTACCGTAGCACTGTTGGTCGCCGTATTTTTAACATTCTTATCGGAACCGTAATATACGCTGCGCGGTGCTACCCCTTTTTGCTGAATATCAATGACCATACGATCGGGACGATTGTTGGCTTTATCTTTTTTTAACGAAAACACATTTACATCGCCTACATCAATTGATTTAGGTGTGTTTAACACAACATTAACATTCTTGCCGTCTTGCGATAATTTCGCATTAGTTACGATATTCTTATCCATCGTAATCGACGTATCATCGGTTTTAAGTTTTACATTTTTAAGTTGTACGGTTGTGGTAGTACCGGCTTTATTAATAGAAGCCGATGCTTCAACCGGTGCTGTCAAACTAAGAACGACACGTACAAACGGAATTGGTGCATCAGAACGCGTTACCCATGTCACATCTGTCACATCCGCCGCTCTGACGCTCATAGCCCATAAAGGCAAAATCATTACTGCCATTACTAAGGCAAACCATATTTTACGCAACAATCTCACTCCTATCAATGGCCACACACTACAATGGCCGGTCAAACTATCTCTAAATATCTTTGTGTTCGTTTTTATATACCCATAAGCAGTACAAAAAGCCTACCTATCAGCTTAAAGCCTTGGGCATGTTTACTTAATTATACCACAAGATTTCAGAGAACCCTTGATTTTGCTGCATTTTCACACATCATTCACAAAACAAACATACGCTCCCCCTACTCTCAAAGCCTATATAGAAGGGTTTCGAAGAGTAACGAGGAGCGTATGTTCTTATTATGAAATTTTAATTTTTTACTTGACAAGATTTCTTAATACGGAAAATTTATTACTTAAAAGTCAATAACAGCGCATGTAATTTGATTTTTGTAACCATAGCTAATATTAACGTTCCGTTGTTACCTGCCAAGTGTTGCCATCCGTGTGAATACGAATTGTACCTTGTCGAGCTGTTGTATAAACCATAACGTTTTCAGCCGCTAAACGATCTAAAGCTTCCCTCGTAGGATGACCATAATCATTGTGTAAGCCTACGGAAATAACAGCTTTTTCGGGACGAACAGAGCGTATAAAGTCCTTTTGAGATGAGCTTGCACTGCCATGATGACCTACTTTTAATATGCGACTGAATAATTTAGTATTTTCTTCCTTAATCAGTTTATTTTCTTCAGCTCTTGATGCATCACCGGTAAATAACATAGAAAATTTACCAAATACAAGCTTACCTACAATACTATTATCATTAGGATCCGGTTGGCCTTTTTTATCCATAATATACTGACCTTCTTCCGGTGCGTACACAACAAACTGAGCATCTTTACCTAAATCAACAGTCATTCCCTTATATAAACCAATTCGTTTTAAATTTTTCTTATCCGTATCTTTTGCATATGTATTATACACAGAAGTTTTATATTTCATACCATTATCATACACATGTTCAATAGGAATCCCTGCATCAATAAGTGCATGAAAGCCACCTAAATGATCTGAGTGCGGATGCGTAATTATTACGTTTTTTAATGACTTCACATTGTACTTCTTTAATTGAGCCACAAGGCTGTCACGATGATCTACATCACCTGTGTCAATCAAAGTATATTCATCGCCCACTTTAATAAGATGTGCATCCCCTTGACCGATGTCCAAGGTATACACGTCAAGGGTACCGGAAACCGCCGAACTGCTACCACCGGAATTAGAGGAACTATTACCAATGATATTAGAGCCTGTTTCAAGAATTTTATTAAAACTATCCCCGATTGTCGTACCGGAAGCAGCACTGCATCCGGTAAGCGCGAAGAAACTTACTAAAAAGGCAAAAACTATGGCTAAATATTTTGCCCAAAATTTATTATTCAATTGCATACTTCACCTAACAAATTAAAACACCAAAAGAACAATGTTACCATAACTATGAGTAGCTAAAGATCAGTCGTTATTTAGCGGCAGCTATTCTCTATGAACTACCGCTAAATAACGGATTATTGTTTATTCCACATCAAAATCTAATAATTCAGTTATGGTATATGGCAACTGACGGCTTACTTCAGACGGCGTGTAACCGAAGTTTCTATCCTCGTAAAGAGCATCTGCGGCCGCGCCATGGAGATATACCCCGGCCATAGCCGCTTCCAATTCTTCGAGGCCCTGGCCTAAGAGCCCGGCAATAATACCGGTTAAGGTATCACCCATGCCACCGGTGCCCATACCTTCATTGCCGCTATAATTTACCGCCACAAGCCCTTCCGGTGAAGCGACTACGGTCGGCGCCCCTTTAAGAACTAAAACAACTTTGTATTTTAAAGCAAATTGACGAGCAATTTCTACACGATTTGCTTCAATTTCTTCCACGCTAAGCCCCGTTAAACGAGCAAATTCACCGGGATGCGGTGTTAAAATGGCCGGGAAATCGCGCTTAGCAAATTCGTCGCCTATAGTATCCATATTGCCGATTGCCCAAAGTGCATCAGCATCGATAACAAGTGGCGCATCCGTAGTTGTTATAAAGGTTTTAGCAAGCGTCATACTTTCTTCACTGCGACCAAAGCCCGGTCCGATAGCAACCGCTTCTTTTTCAGAAGCATGCATGCGTAAATGCAATAAACTGCCGAACGATCCGGTTAACACTTCCGGCATGATTTTAGATTGTAGCATTTTTAAGCAATCCGATGGCACTACAGCTGTTATTTTACCGGCACCGGCGTGTACCGCTGCTTCCGCTGCCAAAAGAGGTGCCCCAATCATACCGTCAGAACCGCCGATAATCAATGTATGTCCATTGGTACCTTTATGAGCGGTTTCTTCCCGTTCCGGTAATAAAGCGGCCACTAAATCCGGTGTAATCAATTCGGTTGGGTAATTTTTGTTTTCATCATCCAGTAAAGCCATTTCCCAGGAAAAGCCAAGACCTTTAACCGCAATATTACCACAATAGGAACGGGCCGGATATAGTAACATACCAATCTTAGGCGCTCCAAAAGTAACAGTTATATCCATGGCCATCGTACCATTGGCAACAGCCCCGGTATTGCTGTTCATGCCGGACGGAACGTCAATGGCTACCAACAAAGTATCGGGATAGGTTTCTACATGAGCTTCTATGCGATCCAAGATTTCCTGAATAGAATCGCGTAATTCGCCGGTTAAACCGGTACCTACCAAACCGTCCACAATCACATCGGCCGCTTCGAAAACATCGCCGTCTTCAATTGTTAAAACCGGAATTTCCAAAGCATCAATAGCCGCCATCTGTTGGTCAAAAAGTTCTGAAGCATGACTATCATCATTGGGGATAACAATACGAACTTCATGACCCCATTCTTCCAACTGTCGAGCCGCCACCAAACCATCTGCCCCATTATTGCCTTTACCGGCAACAATAACAATCTCTAGGGGTGATTCAATCTCTTCAAATGCTCCCACAATGGCTTCCGCCACACCACGACCGGCATTTTCCATTAATACCGCTAATGGCAGACCGCCTTTTTCAACAGCCCATTGATCGATGAATTTAGCCTCTTCCTTCGCTAAGATACGCATAGTAGCTCCTTTCTACATAAAATAAATATCGTCGATGACTTTATATCTTCTTCTAAGTCATGACATCTATAACACCGCTTTTATATAAGCGGGTTAACACTGCAAAATACTAACTTTTTAGAGTACTACTACCGTAGCCACTGCATAGTCTCGGCAATGGCTGATAGATAGTTGCAGGGACGTAAACCCTTTTTGATCGAATATATCTTTAAAAACACCGTTTAACCGTATAAAGGGTCCTCCATATTCATCGCGTAGAATCTCTATGTCCTGAAAAGTCCCCTGCCTGAAGCCAATGCCTAAGGCTTTTACAAACGCTTCTTTAGCCGCATACATACCTGCTAAGGAAGCCGCCTTTTGTTTCCCGCGACTTTCGGCATAGGCAAGTTCATGAGCGGTGTAGACTCTTTTGGCAAAAGAGTCTTTAGCCACGGCTTGTTCGATGCGCGCGATTTCAATAATATCTGTTCCCAGTTTCATATTTCATCAACCTTCGTAACACATTGTTTAGCTAGAATGCCATTAAATTCGCCGTAATTACAATAGTTCGTTGTAGCAGCAATAGTTTACTGAAGCTGCAATCGTTCAACTTTGACTGCGGTTTAACTTCAAAGAAAAAGCTCCTGACAAGCAGGAGCTTCACTATTAACCTCGCAAAGAACGAATCATTTCACTACGATCGTTTGCACCGAATACAGCCGAACCGGCCACTAAAATATCAGCGCCCGCTTCACGCACGAGTGGTGCCGTTTCTAAATTAACGCCGCCGTCAACTTCAACAACAGCTTTGGTATTTTCATAATAAGCAAGTAATTTTTTTGCCTTCTGGATCTTACGAACCGCATGAGGAATAAAAGACTGCCCACCAAAACCTGGGTTAACGCTCATAATTAATATCATGTCCAAATCGGACGCTATATCTTCCAGCATTGATACCGGTGTAGAAGGATTCAAAGAAATCCCGGCTTTCATGCCATGAGCTTTAATTTCCTGTACTAAGCGATGCATATGCGGTGTCGCTTCCGCATGGAATGTAAAATACTCCGTACCGATATCGGCAAATGTTTTCACATAATCGGCAGGATTGGTCACCATCAAATGAACATCAAACGGTAACTTTGTATGGGCACGCAATGCCTTAATTACCGGTGCACCAAAGGTAAGATTCGGCACAAAATGACCGTCCATAATATCGATATGCAATAAATCAGCGCCACTTGTTTCAACGCTTTTAATTTCTTCCTGTAAACGCGCAAAATCTGCGGATAACATAGAAGGGGCAATCTTTACCATAATTTCACCATTTCCTTTGACTGCGAATTTCATCGCGAATGACTAAGTACGATTCATAACGCCCCGCCCCTATCCGACCGTCTGCAACAGCGTCTTTGACGCCACATACAGGCTCATGCTCATGATAGCAGGGACTGAACTTACAACCTGATTCAGCCGCTAAAAATTCAGGATAAAGCGACGGCAAGCGTTCCTCTGAAATCTCACTGAAATCGATAGCACTAAATCCCGGTGTATCCATAATAAAGGAGTCTTCATCCAAACTGTACAGCGATGCGTGACGAGTTGTATGACGACCTCTCTTTATTTTATCACTTACTTCACCGGTTTGAAAAGCAAACGACGGTTCAATAGCATTTAAGAGACTGCTTTTACCTACACCGGATGGTCCGGCAAAAGCACTTACTTTGTGATGAAGTTGTTCTCGCAAAGTATCAAGGCCTTCACCGGTTCGGGTAGAGGTTTCAATCACCGTATACCCGATGCGGCGATATAACTCGGCCAGTGCTAAGGTATTTTCATCACGAAGATCACATTTATTAATACAAAGTACTAAAGGAATATCGGCATGTTCAATCATAATGATTAATTTATTAAGCAATAATTCGTTAATATCCGGCTCATGAGCCGCTACTACCAAAATAACCTGATCAAGATTAGCTACATGAGGCCGCTTCAGTTGATTGTGGCGCGGTACAATGGCTTCAATCGTACCGGCCGGGTCAAAACTGACACGATCCCCTACCAAGAGGGAGTAGCGGCCCTGTTTCAGACGGCCGCGCACTTTACATTCGTGAACCTCGCCATGCTCATCTTGCACGTAAAAATAACCATTCATATTTTTTATTACAATGCCTGTATTCATAGTCCTCCTATAATGTTTGATCTTGTACTAAAGCACCGTTCAAATATACTTGAATCTGTACGCGGCCCGTGCCGGATACATCTTTAACAATGCGTTCGCCCGGTTGTGCATTGCCGTCAAATACGGTACGGGAACCACTGTCATCACTAACCACAATGCGAACGGCTTGATTAGCTTTACCGGACGGTACCGTAATATCTACCGTACCTTTCGTGACATTACTGTTTGAAGTATTAGCAGCCGGTGCCGCTTTTTTAGCTTCCGCCGTCAACGCAACGGATGTATTGGCATCCAGCGAGCTTCCCGCTTCCGGACTTTGCTGCGTAATTACCGCGGTGTCATCACCGGCACCGCTAATTGTTGCATTAAGGCCTAAGGAAGCTAATGCGTCTTTGGCATCTTTAACTGTCATACCTACTAAATTAGGTAATTCTACTTTCTTACTCTTCACACGGTTTACCGTTACGTCTACGGTAGCGCCTTTAGTTACTTTGGAATCTCCCGGAGGTGATTGCATCAAAATAACACCATCTTCTTTACTGTCATCAGTACCTGCGGAAATCTTACCGATCACGAGGCCTAAGTTCTTGAGTCGCGAACGAGCCTGATCGATTGTCATACCCGTAATATCAGGCATCGTAATATCGCCGACGCCCTTACTTACAACGAGATGAACCGTACGTTGTTCCTTAACCTGTTCATTCGCTTCCGGACTCTGTGAAATAACCTGACCTGCCGGTACATCCGGATTAGATACTTCACTTACCGAAACACGCAAATGATTATCTTCCAGAATATGTTTAGCTACCGTTACTTGTTTGCCTACCACATTCGGCACATCTACAGTGGCATTGCTCCAGAAGTTACCGAAGCTTAAGAAGGCCCACACGAAGGCTAATAAGAAAACGATAAACGCACCCAATAAAATATATTTCTGCGGCAAGCGGCTCAGTTTAGCCATCCAACCTTCTTGCGTCGGTTCACCGCCATAATAAACTTCATCGTCATCATCGGTTTCACCATAGGATGTTTCCGGTACCGGTGTCAACACCTGAGTGCCAAAATCATGAGGCGCCCGTCGGCCGCTGTTACTGTTCACAAAGCCTTGCGACATACGTAACGCGGCTATCATTTCCGTAATATTGCTAAACCGGTCTTCCGGTCGTTTCGCTAAAGCCTTAATGACCGCCGCTTCCAATAAAGTCGGAATACTCGGATTATAACGAGTCGGCGGGATTAAACGTTCCCGTACATGCTTCAAAGCCACGCTGATTGGCGTTTCCCCTTCATAAGGAACGCGGCCGGTTAACATTTCATAAAGCACAGCGCCCAAAGAATAAATATCAGTACTGCCGTTAACCGGTTTACCGCTGGCTTGTTCCGGCGATAAATAATGAGCAGACCCCATAATAGAGTTCGTATACATCATGGTAGTACCGGCATTCATGGCGCGAGCAATGCCGAAGTCGGTTACCTTAATGCGCCCCTGCTTAGTAATCAGCACATTATGAGGTTTTATATCACAATGCACAATCCCCATAGCATGAGCGTGTTCGAGTCCTTCGGCGATAGCAATGGTAAATTTTACCGCATTATCAATAGATATGCGTTCATGACGGGTAATATATTCTTTTAAGGTTTCCCCTTCAATGTATTCCATCACTATATAGTGATAGCCTTGGTCAAAACCAACATCATACATGCTTACGATATTGGGATGACTTAATTTACCGGCTGCTTGTGCTTCGCGCTTAAAACGGGCTACGAAATCATCATCGCCGGCAAAGTTTGAATGTAATATTTTTACAGCCACGGGACGGCCTAATAGCGTGTCTTCGCCTTTGAAAACATCAGCCATGCCGCCAACGCCGATTTTAGATATTATTTTATAGCGATTATCAAGGATTAAACCTTGTAATTTAGTTGCCTTCTCTTTCATGTTCTCACCTCGTTCTTAGCCTATAGTACCAATAACTATGGTTACATTATCGCGAGCCCCTTGATCATATACCAAGTCCATTAAATCTTCAATCAAGCGTTCATCTTTCGGTTCATTCCGAAAGGCCGCTTCAATTACGGCTTGTTCAATATAACCGGTGAGACCGTCAGAGCATAAAAGTATTCTATCGCCGGGCGCTACTTTTTGTACGCCTGCGTCAATTTCTACAACAGGCGACACACCAACCGCCCGGGTCAGCACATTGCGTTGCGGATGTTGCAACATATCATCTGCCTTTAATTCACCTGCTTCATAGAGTGCCTGAACCATGGAGTGATCTGTACTGATTTGAATAAGTCGGTCCTCATGAAATACATATAGACGGCTATCCCCTACATTGGCCCAATATAAATCGCTATCCTTAACATAAGCAACAACCGCAGTTGTGCCCATGCCCTCCAAGGACGGTGTTGCTTTAACTCTTTCATATACAGCTGTATTGGCTTTAGCTACGGACTGACGCAATGTCTCAACCGAAACTTCCTGCCAATTCTGTATATCGCAAGCCAGTGTGTCAACTACCATAGTGCTGGCAATTTCACCGCCTTTGTAGCCACCCATACCGTCAGTGACAATACAAAAGGATTCTCCAATGTAAAAGCGGTCTTCGTTGCGTTGACGCACCAAACCGATTTTACTCATGCCTATACTCTTCATAGGGCCTCCTTTACCTGTGATGCAGATTACTCGCTTTCTTTGTTGGCCTGTTGAATTTTCAACTGACCGCAAGCAGCTTGAATAGCATCGCCCATTTCTTTGCGAACCGTTACGGATACTCCGTAGGAAGCCACAATATTTCTAAAAGCTTCCGTTTGACGGCGCGAAGGTTTAAACAATTTAATATGTTCATTTCCGTTAACCGGAATTAAATTGACATTACAATTTGGGAAGGATTTTACCAAAGCTCCCAATTCGTGAGCATTCTCAATAGATGAGTTAATGCCGTCAATTAAAATATATTCAAAGGTTACACGGCGATCCGTTTTTTCATAATACGTCTTAACCGCCGCCAACACATCTGCTAAATTATAGTGTGCGCCAATCGGCATGATTTCACGTCGAATCTTATCATTCGGGGCGTGAAGGCTCAATGCCAATGTAATCGGAATACCTTCATCGGCTAAGAGATAAATATTTTCTACTACGCCGCATGTCGATAATGTCATGCGACGATAGCCGATATCAAACGCTTCTTTTTCATGCAAAAGGCGAAGTGCATTGATTGTATTCGTATAATTTTGAAGCGGTTCACCGGCGCCCATCACAACGATGGAATGAATCCGTTCTTTTAAAAGGGCACCAAACAATAAGACTTGCGCCACAATTTCGTGAGTTTCCAAATTGCGATACAAACCGTCGGTAGTAGACGCACAGAAAACGCAACCCATGGCGCAACCCACTTGTGAAGATACACACACGGAATTACCGTACTGCTGTTTCATCAATACCGTTTCCACACGATTACCGTCTGCCAGTTCAAGCAAGAGCTTCTTAGTTTGGCCGTCAGGTGTTGTCTTCTCCGTTACGATTTTCGGCACGGAGATAGCACAATTCTCACTAAGCCACGCTCGTAACTCGCCCGGCAATTGTTGCATGTCCGCAAAGTCGAATACGTAGCGTTTATATATGTAATCCATTATTTGCTTGGCTCTGAAACGAGGAAATTATGCCTCTGTTATAACAGCCTGCAATTCGGTTAGGTTCTTACCCAATAGTTCTATCATAGTTATATCCTTATTCTATGAAAATCATAATCAAATACTTTGAAAATCATATGTTAATAATTTACAGGATGGATAGAAGTCAATAGCGGTATTCAGATACAAATCAAAATATCCGTATCTAATATATATTGGCTATTTAGCCACTAAATTCCTTTAAAAACTATAAATTTCACGTAAAATTTTTATAAAGCTTTACGAAGTCGTGCAATAAAGAATCCGTCCATTTCATCACGATGCGGCCACAAGGTAACCATCGGTCCCTCAGCCTCAAAAGGCAAGAACGAAGACGCATCTTCTAACGTAAAATCAGTATGCGTTTTCAGGAAATTCTCCACTACCGCTTCGTTTTCCCCCTTGTTAATCGTACAAGTAGAATACACGAGGACACCGCCCGGTTTTACCGTTTTGGCGGCCTCGGCAATAATCTGCTTTTGCAATTTAGGAAGTTCCGTCAAGGACTCCGGTGTTTTGTGCCAACGCATGTCAAGTTTACGTTGCAAAATACCAAGTCCCGAGCAGGGTGCATCTACCAGTACCCTGTCAAACTGATTGTACCACGTTTCCGGCATTTGGGTAGCATCTTGCAAGTTAAAATCAGCAATTGTTACTCCTAACCGTTTCGCATTAGTCTCCATAAGCCCTAATTTATGCTCATGAATATCATCCGCCGTAATATGACCTTGATTGGCCATACGCGCCGCTAAATGCATGGTTTTACCGCCCGGTGCCGCACAACAATCGAGAACTTTTTCACCCGGCTGCGGATCTACCACATAAGCTACCGCCATAGACGCTTCATCGGTAAACGTAATTAAGCCGTCTTTTACAAGGGGCGCACTTTCCAGTGAACCGGTATGACGTGTAATATGGACCGCTTCCGGCAATTTTCCGGTAGGTTCTGCCTGCCAACCGGCTTTTTCAAAAGCCGCCATACCGTCAGCCACAGAGCCTTTCAAAGTATTGATGCGGGCCGTCAACTTCGGTCGTTCGTTAAACCAAGTACAAAGCCCTATAGTTTCTTCTTCGCCATACGTCTTGAGCCAATGTTCCAATAACCAGGTTGGCTGATTGTAAATGAAAGCCATGCGCTCTATATCATTTTTGGCAAGTTCGTCAATGCTGTAGCTATCGCGATTGCGAATGAAATTACGAAGCACGCCGTTCACAAAACCATCGAGGCCGCGAGCCATTTTTTTGGCCATTTTAACACTTTCATTGACGGCGGCACTGTCCGGTACTTTATCCATGTAAATAAGCTGATAGAGCCCTAAGCGCAAAATTTCCACTACAATCGAGGATAATTTGCGTAACGGACGTTTAGCGAGTGCCATAATAATGGCATCTAAATAATTGCGACGTCGTACGACGCCGTAGACGAGTTCCGTGAAAAAACGACGGTCTACATCACTTAATTTATTATCGCCCAGCATCTGCTGAAGTACGATATTAGCATAGGCGCCGTCGCGATTAATCTGCAATAAAGCTTGCACCGCCAAACGGCGTATATTAACTTGTGCTGTTCCTTTATCCATTGATTAATTTCTCCACCACTTCTTTAATTCGATCCGTATCAACCCGCGTATTACAGCAAGGTCCGCAAGGTCGTTCATTCAGAACGCCTACTACGGGAATCGGAAATACATCATTCATGCCACTTACCAAATCCCGTTCACAGGCGATGGCAACAATAGCTTTCGGCCGAATATTTTTAATCATCAAACGCGCCAAGGTACCACCGGTTACAACCACGAACTTACAACCGTAAGTATCGGCAATATCCAGTAAGGTGCCGACCTGACACCGACCGCAACGCTTACAGTTATGTACATCAGTCGTTACTTTATGAACACAGTCGCTTTTTTGCAAACAATGAGGTGTTAACAAAAGCAAGCGATCCGCCGGTACTTTGTACAAATTTAACTCAACCAAATGATTAATCAAATCAATCAAAGACTGGCTCACCTTATCCTTGGAGGCTCCCACCACTTTACCGGCCAGGAGGACCAAAGGGAAAAATGCATAGAGCCAGCGATTGCTGATGCGGAGCCATATAGGATGAATCCGCCAGTGATTCGTTGAAGCTAAAAGCATACTGCCCCACATTATCCAACATAATAGCGGGAATATGGCAAGGAGTGTTTCCACCCCATAGGCAATAGGTAAACCTAAGCGATGTAAGCCGGGCCACAGCAAATATGCCAAGGCCGCCCAAACAAGGGTAATGCCGGCAAACACGGCGAAGGTTAATTTAAAATATAAAGGATAACGCCCCAAAACGGGGTGATCCTGCTGTTCTTGATTACGCATTGAAAATGAGTCCTGCCTTTACTTGGTGACCACGACAAAAATCGCCAGCCGACATGCGTTTCTTATTATCCGGCTGAACTCCCAACACTCTCACTGCTCCCTCACCGGCAGCTACTACAAAATCTTGTTCGTTCACTGCCAAAATAGTACCGGCTTTTTGACCGGCCGATAAATTATGCTGTTTCATATCATCCATTGTCAGCGCTTCAGCTTGCCATACTTTTAAACGCTTGCCGTCTAAAAAGGTAAAACATCCCGGTGCCGGATTCAAACCCCGCACCTGATTTGCCAAAGAAATAGCGCTCTTTTCCCAATCAATAGCACCCATCTCTTTGGTAATTTTCGTAGTATGAGTGGCTTTAGCGTCATCTTGTTTCACCGGCTGTAATTCACCGGCCTGTGCTTTCCTTAAGATATCATTAATGACTTCACCGCCCATAACGGCCAAACGATCAAATAATTCGCCCGTCGTTTCCCCGTCTTTAATGTCGGTTTTCACAACATCCAAAATATCGCCCGTATCGAGTCCGTCATCCATTTGCATAATGGTCACACCCGTTTCGGTATCACCGTTTAAAATGGCCCAATGAATCGGTGCCGCTCCGCGATATTTAGGTAACAAAGACGCATGCACATTGATACAACCGAATTTTGGCAAACGAATGAGCCATGGCGGTAAAATTTTACCATATGCCACTACGACGATAATATCAGGCGCCAATGACTCCAATAGGTTTTGTGCCGCTTCATCACGTAAAGTATTAGGCTGATAAACCGCTACGTCGGCTGCTAGCGCACACTCTTTAACAGGTGGCATTTGAACTTTTTTACCGCGTCCCTTTTGTTTATCCGGTTGGCAAAAAACGCCTACTACTTCATTAGGACCATCAATTAAAGCCTGCAAAGTAGGTACGGCAAAGTCCGGTGTCCCCATAAATACAACTCGTAATGAATTCATGAAAACCTCCTAAACCTCTACTGCTTCACCGGCGGTTTTTTTTGCATCCGCTGCCGCTTCCTCCATAACCTCAGCCGCTTCATCTTTTACACGATATGCAGCTTCTACTTTTTCAATAAATAAAATACCGTCCAAATGGTCGATTTCATGCTGAATAATACGCGCTAAGAAACCTTCCGCTTTCAATTTTTTCTTCTTGTTATGACGGTCGATATAATGAACTTCAATGTCTTGATAGCGCTTTACGTCACCAAAATAACCGGGCACACTTAAGCAACCTTCAAGGCCAATCTGTTCCCCATCGCCTTTAACGATTACAGGATTGATGAATTCCTGCAAGCCCGTACCGTCATCAACTACGATAATACGTTTCGACACATTAACCTGTGGTGCCGCCAAACCGACACCGTCGGACACACGCATAGTTTCCGCCATATCGTCTAAAAGCTGGCGCATTTTTTTATTTACAAAATCTACAGGTTCTGCTACCTGTTTCAAGACAGGATGACCTGCTTTAATAATTTCTAATACCATATTGCCTCCTATTAAACGGGATCCACGTCAATTTGCAGTCCCTCTTGTGTAAAAATCCACGATGTATATATATATTCTTTTATTTTCTCTAAATGATTACCCCGCACCATAATCGCTACGCGATATAAATCGCGCACCTTTTTAATGCCTTCCTGATAGGGACCCATCACATCCAGTTCCCCCGGTACGGCAAACGGTTCCAATGCCGCTACTATACGCTCCGCTATGTCCATGGCTTTCGCTTCCTCTTTATGTTGAATACGAAAATGCATCATAGAACCTAATGGCGGATACCCCAGTAGTTCACGCGCTTTTATTTCTTCTTCGTAAAAACCCACATAATCATGAGCCTTACTCTTTATTATAGCATAATGTAAAGGATTATAGGTCTGAATTACAACTTGACCTTTACCGGTACTGCGCCCGGCTCGTCCCGCCACCTGCGTAAGTAAGTCAAACGTCCGTTCCGATGCGCTGTATAAAGGAATATTCAGTACCGAATCGGCCGTTAAAACACCTACTGCGGTTACCCCTTTAAAGTCATGCCCTTTGGCCACCATTTGCGTACCCAGCAAAATATCATAACGGCCTTCACCAAAGTCGTTTAGAATTTGTTCCCCATTGCCTTTTTTGGCTGTCACATCCTGATCGAGCCGCGCTATACGGGCATCGCGGAAATTGCGCTGCAATTCCTCTTCCACCTTCTGTGTGCCGGAGCCGAAGAATTTTATCTTATGACTGCCGCAATGAGGACAAACCGTAGGTACCGGTTCATGATGTTCACAGTAATGACAACGCAATTCTTCACCTTCACGATGGTACACCATGGCAATATCGCAGTGAGGACATTTGATGGGTTCACCACAATCGCGACACATGACAAAAGTACTAAAACCGCGACGATTTAAAAGAATAATCATTTGCTCTTTATTGGTCAAGGTCTGGCGAATTAAATGACTCATAGCACTGGAAAAAACAGAATAATTCCCGTAAACCATTTCTTCCTTCATGTCAATAATCTGTACTTTAGGCAAGGGCTGATGAAAAATTCGATGTTTCAATTCCAGTAAGGTATATTGTCCCTGTTTTGCCAAGTAGTACGATTCAATCGATGGCGTAGCGGACCCCAAAATGAGGGGACAACTATTAGCTTCGGCACGCCAACGGGCTACCATGCGTGCATGGTAACGTACCATGTCTTCCTGCTTGTACGACGTATCATGTTCTTCATCCACGATGATTAAACCGATATCATCAGTGGGAGCAAACACAGCGGACCTGGCACCGATAATAATATGGCTGTCCTTACGTCGTAAGCGCTCCCAGTTATTATACCGTTCACTGATAGTAAGCTTACTGTGAAAAACAACTACTTCGTCACCGAAAGTATCCACGAAACGCTTTACAATCTGATTGGTCAGCATAATTTCCGGCACTAACACGATGGCAATTTTATCTTTAGTCAAACAATCCTTAGCAGCCTTCATATAAATCTGCGTTTTACCGCTGCCCGTTACGCCATGAAGCAAGAATGTACCAGCTTCACTTGCTAGCACAGCTTTTTGAATGGGCTCATAGCATCGTAATTGTTCGTCCGTTAATGGCAAATCCTTGGCTTGACGGGCATCAAACTTCGTTTTTGTCTTACTGTATCGTTCTTCTACGGTAATGCCTTCATAGGTCATAACCTGTTTTATAACGGGTAAAGTAAATCCGTCTTTTTGCAGACTATGAACTGATGCGGTACCCAATTCCTGTAAATAAAAACCAAGTTCCCTTTGACGTTTTCGCTTCGGCGGAATATGTTCCGGCTTAAACCAAGGTTCAACCAGTAACCATTGTTCCTTTGGCCGTTCATAGCTTTTTAATTGCTTTTTATCGATTGTAAATAAACTGAGAGCTTCGGACAACGCACAAAGATAATACTCACTTAAGCGCTTTGCCGTAGCCAGCATTTCAGGCGTAAACCATGGTTCCTTATCCAATACTGCTTGGATAGGTTTAATTTGATACGACGGTACTTCTTCCAGCTCACGATAGCCAATAAGAATTCCTTCTTCACGAGTACGCCCCAAAGGGACAGCTACACGTGTGCCCGGCATAATCGTGCCTAAATGTTCCGGCACGGCATAACTGAACGGACTATTCATTTTTTTAGCCGGTCGATTGATAATAACCTCTGCTACACGCATGCTATCCCTCCTTTGCAGTATTTTTTATTATACCATTTTTTTCGATATTTTTAAACAATAGACATGGCGATTCGCATACAAATAATGCGTATTTTGAGTGTGGACTCTAAAAAATTCCCTCCCCGAACTTCGTTAACGAAAAAGTTGCTCGCGGAGGGAATTTACTTTGCCTTTTTCAGGCAATTATTTAATTATTCTTTCGTCAAATCCTTATATTCAGGAACCCATTTAACGGACTTTACTGCACTCGGCACTTCTTCTTTGGAAATTGTTGCCACGTTCTGAGCTACAGCCTCATTAGCTACAGCAATGGCAATCGTTTCAGAAAATTCTGTAAGTTTTGATACCGGTGGAATCGTAGCTGCCCCAGGTTTCGTCACATCAATGATACCGCCTAAGGAATGAGCTGCTTTGGAAATCATTTGGTCTGTCAAAAGTTTAGCTCCGGCCGCAATCGCCCCGAGACCAAGGCCCGGATAAATCAACGCATTATTGGCCTGACCGATGTCATACGTAACACCATTATACGAAACCGGTTTAGCCGGAATACCCGTTGCTACCAAGGCTTTACCATCAGTCCAAGTAATAAGCTGTTCCGCCGTTGCTTCCGCCAGTTCAGTAGGATTACTCAATGGGAAGATAATAGGACGTGCCGTTTGAGCCGCCATTTCTTTTACAACAGCTTCCGTAAAGGCACCGCTTTTAGTGGAAGTGCCTACCAAAATTGTCGGATGAATGGCTTTCACACAGTCTTCAAGGGTCGTTAATTTCTTCGTATCGCCGCCTAAAGAAGCTTTAACATAGTCATTAGCTTCCAATTCACTGCGTTTACGGGCAAACGGTTTTTGTTCCGGTGTTAAATCATCCATATCGTCGAATAAAAGGCCCTGTTTATCTACCAAGTAGAATTTCTTGATAGCCTCTTTACGTGGTACGCCTTGGTCCACATATTCTTGTAAAACACGATTAGCAATACCGCAACCGGCCGTACCGGCACCGAAGCACATGTACACTTGATCTTTTAATTCTTCGCCGGAGATTTTTAAACCACCTAAAATACCGGCTAAAGAAATAATACCGGTTCCTTCAATATCATCGTTGAAAACAGGATATTTATCTTTATAGGCATTTAAAATATTAGCTGCATTGTCGCGACCGAAGTCTTCGAAATGGAGATATAAATTAGGAAATAATTTTTCAACAGTCTGAACGAATTGATCTACAAATTTATAGTACGGTTCACCGCTCACACGTTTATGTTTATTACCCAAATATAACGGATCATCCAATAGTTCTTGACGATTAGTCCCCACATCGAGCACAACCGGCAATACACGCTGTGGGTCCAAACCGGCGGCCGCCGTATACACCATCAGTTTACCGATAGAAATGGCAACACCGTTAAGGCCCCAGTCACCGATACCCAAAATAGCTTCCGCATCGGTTACGACGATTAAATTAATATCACGGCCATAAGCTGCATTTTTCAAAGCGTCTTCCATATTTTCCGGGTTATCAATCGATAAAAAGGCGGAATTCTGTGGCGTTGTATAATATTCGCTGTAATTGCGAATCGTATCGGCAATACATGGGTCATATACAATCGGCAAAAAATCTTCCACATGCTGGCTGAACAAATAGTAGAACAAGGTACGGTTATGGCTAAACACCTTCATTAGGAAATGGCGTTTATCCACATCGTTAGTTTTCATAGACATAGCTTGATATGCTTGAGCGGCCTGCTCTTCAATGGTCTGAATTTTGTCGGGAATCATACCATTTAACTTAAATAGTTCACGTTCTTCAGCACTGAATGCCGTTCCCTTATTCAAAAAAGGGTCATTAATAATATCATATGCATTTTTCATATAAATCCTCCTTCTGAATTACCGCTAATTCAAAAACAAAAAATTACATACGTTATCAGGGTATTATGAACGCCGATAATTGATAAACTAATTCAGTATCAAAACATGCTATATCGATATATTTAAACTTCTCTTCTTTAATTATACAATAAATATTACCACCATGGTCAAACACCTTTTTAATAAAGAAAACAATTTCACAAATTGCATAAAAAAGTATCCGGCAGAGTAAGTAATAATGTCTATCAAAAAAGCAGAGACCGTATCAATGATACAATCTCTGCTCTATAGATTTGAAATTAAACTCAGCTTGTTAAAATATAAGCCATTTAAAACTTACTCTGTTGAATTTCAGATTATTTAATTATAAACCCGCTTCTTTGCGAAGAACATCAGCTTTATCAGTGTGTTCCCAAGGCAAATCAACATCGGTACGACCAAAGTGACCGTAAGCTGCCGTCTGATGATAGATTGGACGGAGCAAATCAAGCATTTCAATAATGCCGGCCGGACGAAGGTCAAAATGTTTCTTAACGAGTTCGCCGATTTGCTGTTCGGAGATTTTACCGGTACCGAAAGTTTCTACCATGATGGATACAGGTTTAGCTACGCCGATAGCATAAGCAATTTGAATTTCACATTTATCGGCAAGACCGGCTGCTACGATGTTTTTAGCTACGTAACGAGCTGCATAGGCCGCACTGCGGTCAACTTTTGTAGGATCCTTGCCGGAGAATGCACCGCCGCCGTGACGAGCCATGCCGCCGTAAGTATCAACGATAATCTTACGACCTGTTAAGCCGGCGTCGCCTTGCGGACCGCCAATTACGAAACGACCGGTTGGGTTAATGAAGAATTTAGTGTTTTCATCAACAAAACCTTCCGGTAATACCGGTTTGATAACCAATTCTTTAAGGTCTGCTTCGATTTGTTCACGGGATACTTCAGGACCGTGCTGCGTGGAAATTACGATGGTTTCAATACGTTTAGGCACGCCGTCAACGTATTCAACAGTTACCTGAGTTTTACCGTCCGGACGAAGGTAAGGCAAAGTGCCGTCTTTACGAACTTTGGTCAATTGACGGGATAAGCGATGTGCAAGAGCAATCGGCATTGGCATGAATTCTTCGGTTTCGTTAGTTGCATAACCGAACATCATCCCTTGGTCGCCGGCACCGATTTTATCAAATTTATCTGCGCCGCCTTCACGAGTTTCCAACGCATCGTCTACACCCATAGCGATATCGGCAGATTGTTCGTCAATAGCTACATTAACGCCGCAAGTATCGCAGTCAAAACCGTATTTAGCACGAGTGTACCCGATTTCGCGAATCGTTTCACGAACAATATGATTAATATCTACATAACAGTTAGTGGAAATTTCACCCACTACATGAACTTGACCTGTTGTTACAAGTGTTTCACATGCTACATGTGCCGTTGGATCTTGCGCAATAATCGCATCAAGTACGGCGTCTGAAATTTGGTCAGCGATTTTATCTGGATGACCTTCCGTTACGGATTCAGATGTGAAAAATACATGTTTTTCAGCCATTTACCCTTTACCTCCATAAAAAAATTCCTCATCAGCCAAGCGATGAGGAATATAACCCCATCTTTCGGCATATACCGTCGGACTTAGCACCTTTTCACATGAATGGTTGCTGTAGCTTCACAGGGCCTTTCCCTCCACTACTCTTGATGAGACAAAAATTACTATTAATTTAATTGTGATAGTTTATATCACTGATTTATTATACTATGGAATTACAATTCTGCCAAGGCTGAAATAATTCGCTTAGCGACATCACTTTTTGTCATAAGTGGCAATTGCATAATTTGACCACCCGGATAAATAAAAGTAACTTCATTGGTATCAACGTTAAAGCCTGCATTTTGTTTGCTTACATCATTAGCTACGAGCATATCAAGATTTTTGTTAAGTACTTTTGATTTGCCGTACTCGATGACATTTTGTGTTTCCGCTGCAAAGCCGATAAGTTTTTGATGAGTTTTATTCGCACCTAGACCTTTCAAGATATCCGGATTCTTAACGAGTTTAAGCTCTAAGGTATCCATTTTCTTAATTTTGGTATCTGCCATGTTCTCCACGCGGAAATCGGCTACAGCTGCCGCCATAATAACGGCATCACAATCTTCATAACGACTGTTAACGGCTTCTTCCATATCGCGAGCCGAATCAACAGGCACAAATTCCACGCCATACGGCACCGGCAATGCGCTCGGTGCAGATATTAAAATCGTACGAGCCCCGGCCAAAGCTGCTTGTTCGGCCACAGCATAACCCATTTTGCCGCTGGAACGATTGCCGATATAGCGAACCGGGTCGATAGCTTCCTGCGTACCGCCGGCCGTTACAATTACGGTTTTACCTTCCAGCAAATCACTTTTCATCATATGGAAGGATAACCACTCCACAATCTTTGCCGGTTCCGGCAAACGACCTTTACCGACTATACCGCAAGCCAAGTGACCGCTGTCGGCTTCCAAAATATGCATGCCCAACTCGCGTAAGGTATTCATATTACGCTGTGTTATCGGGTTTTCATACATATTAGTATTCATGGCCGGACATAAGAAAATAGGCGCTTCGGTAGCCAATAGCTGCGTAGTCAACATATCATCAGCAATTCCGGCTGCCATTTTGCCAAGCACATTAGCCGTAGCCGGTGCCACTAAATAGGCATCGGCCCATCGGGCTAACGAAATATGCTCCACATTCCAATCATGTACATCTTCAAACATTTTAACAGCCACCGGATGGCCGCTGATTTCGCCGAAAGTCATAGGTGATACAAACTTGGTGGCGTTTTCTGTCATAACGACTTTAACTTCCGCGCCCAATTTACGTAAGCGACTAACCACCTCAACAGCTTTATAGGCAGCAATACCGCCCGATACGCCTACAATTATGTGTTTATTTTTCATCCTCTGCCCCTGTTGGAATTAAAATTTAATTATTTAATACCGTCTTTGGTACGTGTAAAACCGATTTTATCTTCCGCAATTTCATGTAATGCTACCGATACCGGTTTATCTGTGTCGAGACCGGATACTAAAGCATGGTCACCATCGGTAAGCTCACGAGCACGTTTCGCTGCCAAAGTAACCAAAGTGTATTTACTGTCTACATGTTTTTCCAAGTCCTTTAATAAAGGTTTTACCATCATAACGCATTACTCCTTTTTCCCACCATACTGTTTATAAATGTACTGGATTTTTTCTTTATTTCGTTTAATTTTGCAAGCTTCAGCTCGTAAAATAGACGCAACTTTTTCAACCGCATCGGGCAACACATCATTTACGACGATATAGTCATAGCGGTGAGCCAACGCAAGTTCCGAACTGGCTTTCGATAAGCGCTTATCAATGACATCGGCCGCATCCGTCCCGCGATCGCGCAAACGATTCGATAAAATATCTAAAGACGGCGGTACGATATAAATAAAAACGGCTTCGCTAAAGCGCTCTTTAACTTGCATAGCACCTTGAATATCAATTTCCAAAATAACGCTCTTACCTTCTGACAACAAGTCCATTACATGTTGTTTGGGAGTACCGTAAAAATTGTCGTACACCTGTGCATATTCAAGAAATGCATCTTCTTTAATTAAACGCTGAAACTCTTCTTTATCTCTAAAAAAGTAGCTAACCCCTTCTTCTTCACCGACACGAGGTGCACGAGTTGTCATCGATACGGAATACACAAGATTAGGCATTTGCTGGCGAAGGGCCGCACAAATTGTGCCTTTACCCGCACCCGAAGGGCCGGATAAGACAATTAAGATTCCTCTATCCGACATAATAACACCTACGCTTCCGTTGTTTCAGACGGTGTAGCCTGTACAATACGATGTGCTACGGTTTCCGGTTGGATAGCGGATAAAACGATTTGACCGCTGTCCATAACCAGAACGGCACGAGTCTTACGACCATATGTGGCGTCAACGAGTACGCTCTTTTCACGAGCATCTTGAATCATTCGCTTAATAGGAGCCGATTCAGGACTGATAATCGCAATGAGGCGATTTGCTGAAACCATATTACCAAACCCGATGTTTAAAAGTTTTGTATTCATACTTAGTGACTCCTTACTCTACTACCTACTCTATATTTTGAATTTGCTCTCTAATCTTCTCTAATTCACATTTCAATACTACAACGCGGTCAGTAATCTCTAAATCAGATCCTTTTGATCCCATCGTATTTACTTCACGATTCATTTCCTGTAACAAGAAATCTAATTTACGGCCAATCGGTTGATTCTCTTTGAGTGTGTCTTTTAATTGTACCACATGTGAGCCAAAACGTACAATTTCTTCTGTAATATCTGTTTTGTCACTCATAATGGCTACTTCCTGCAAAAATCTATCCATGTTGATATCTAAATCAGTTTTAGCCAAGGTTGCTTCAATGCGTTGCTGCAAACGTGTTTCATATTTCTTTACAGCTGCTGTTTTGTTGGCATCTACGGCTTTTAGCACATCTTCCAGTTTTGTTATACGACTTTCAATTTCGTTTGCTAAATGTTCCCCTTCGGCCGCCCGCATGGTTATTACGCCGGCGAGAGCATCACCTAATGCCTTCAAAGCCGTTTCTTGAAGTTTCGATTCTTCAAAAGGGACATCCTCCAAAAGAAGCCAATCCTGAGATACGGTCATCATATCTCGCAAGGCCACTTTTTTAATATCTTGAGCAAAACCGTTTTTTACCAAAAACTCGCGAATCTGCAATGCCAATGATTCATTCACGGTAAAAACTTTTTCCCGATCCCGTGTATTGCGTAGCGAAATATTGACTTCCACTTTACCGCGTTGCAATACACTTTTAATCTGACGGCGCAGCTCATTTTCAAAAAAAATCAACGTGGACGGCATATTAATATGCAAATCCAAAAACCTTGAATTAACCGTTTTTATTTCAACTGTAATCTGTAACGCCTCATCAGCGGCTATACCACGACCGAAGCCCGTCATGCTGTTCATAATAAAATAGGTCCTTTCCTTTAATTTTCGTCAATTTTCCTTATTTTTAGATTATTTTCTTATTGTTTACATTTTAACATGTTAGGCCTATAGGGTAAAGCGTTCAAATAGGTCATAAGTGTGATATACTTAAATAATAAGTATGTTTAGTAAAGGAGCAATTTATGAATTTAGATGGCTTAACCTTAGCCGTTTTGACCAGAGAACTTTCGGATCAATTAGTGACCGGTCAAATCCAGCGGCTATTACAAATAGATAAAACCACGATCGTCTTAAAAGTTAATACTCACCAAGGTAATAAAGACCTGGTTATTACAGCCGGTAATTTGCCGGCTTGTTATCTCAGTCACGGCATTACGGATTTACCTAAAGAACCGACTGCGCTTTGCATGTTTTTACGCAAACATTTGGAAGGCGCTCGTATTACAGCAATCAAGCAATTGAACGGTGACCGAATTCTGCGCATCAATGCGGATAAGTTGGCTCTTGACGGCTCCCTTATTTCGAATCGAATTTACATTGAGCTAATGGGCAAATATTCCAACTGCATTTTCGTTCAAGACGGCCAGATTCTGGAAGCGCTCATTCACGTTACACCGCTCATGAACCGCGAACGTTCCATCGCGCCTAAACTCACTTATGAGTTACCGCCGAACAGCGAACGAGGCAGCCTTTTTGAGTTCAATAACGAAGAAATCGGCGAATTACTTCACAACTTCGGTCAAGGAACCGTAGCCGAAACAATTCGTCGCATTTTTAACGGTTTCGGTCCGGCTCTGTTAAAAGAAGTATGTTATGACGCCGGTGTAACCGAAAAAACGGAGTTTACATCACTTACTGCGGAACAAATTACGTCTATTGCAACGGCTCTTATCAATTTAAAAGAGACTATTAATGATGCCAAGCAATTATATGAATACGAGAACGCAAACCATAAAAAGTTCTACAGCCCTGTGCCCCTTACCTATTTATTGGCGCAAGGCGGTCAGTTAACGGCTACCTACGATTCCATCTCACAACCGCTTGAAGTATCCGTTGTAAAACAAGGCGGCATCAATACGACCACGCGTGAATTGGAACGAACTTTAGAACAGGCTATCAAAAAAGAAGAACTCCGTCACAGTAAGATTGAAACGGAACTTAACGATAGCTCCAAAGCCGATGAATATAAGGCTTTTGGCGATTTATTGATGATTAACGCCTATCGCGATACACAATATGAACCAAATATCACCTTAGACAATATTTTAGTAAACCCTGTTGAACCGATTACCATTTCCCTCGTGCCGGAATTAACCGTTGTAGAGAATGCGCAAAATTATTACAAACTGTATACGAAGTTAAAAAATCGTAAACAAAGCGGTTTATATCAATTAGAGCAAAGTAGTCGTCGCATTGACTATCTTCAGTCCGTTTTATACAGTTTAACCATTGCCGATAGCAAGGAAACGGTTCAAGAAATCTACAATGAATGCGAACAGGCCGGGCTTTTGAAAAAATCTAAAAAGCCGGTTAGTTATAAGGCACCGAAACATAACTTCATGCATTTTCAAATTGACGGCGGTGAAATTTTCATCGGTCGCAACAATCAGCAGAATGAATATTTAACCCATCGTTTCGCCAAGCCTGATGATATGTGGTTCCATACTTTGCAGGTACAAGGCAGTCATGTTATCTTACGCACGCAAGGCGGTGAACCAACCGATGAAATGCTTACCTTAGCCGCCCGCTATGCCGCCTATTTCAGTCGGGCTCGCGAGTCCTCCAAAGTAGCCGTCGATTACACCCCGGTTAAATTTATAAAAAAACCACCCGCATCGCCATTAGGCTTTGTTATTTATACAAATCAGAAAACAGCCGTAATCGACCCGAAAGAACCGGTATTAAACAAAGAAACAAATTTCTACGAATAAGCAAAAAAGCTCTCAGGAAATCCCCTATACCAAGTATAGCAAGGATGCTTCCTGAGAGCTTCTTTATTTCAAGCTTACAATGACCGGCATTGTCAACCAAATCACCAAAAGTAACGCAATTAATCGCGATTGGATTGTTTTAAACTTTCACGGTTTTGACGCAAGCTTTCCAAAGTTTTTTCCAAATTGTTTTCAATATAACGCATTACATCTTGAGCATATTGAATCGAACTGTTTTTCAATTCTTCGGAAGACTGGTTAGCCAAAGTAATAATTTGGTTAGCCTGAGTCTGAGCCTGTTTAACAAGTTCGCTTTCTTCCGTCAATTTTGCAATATAATCTTTGGCCTGAGCAATCAAAGTATCGGCTTGGCGCTGTGCATCTGCCAAAATTTTATCTTTTTCAGCCATAATACGGCGGGATTCTTCAAGCTCCAACGGCAAAGATTCATTAATGGCATCTAAGACACGCATAATTTCTTCTTCTTCAATGACACGTTTGGTGGTCATAGGAATGCGACCACTGGTTTCAATTAAATTTTCCAAATCTTCTAAAAGTTTTTCTGTTTTCATTCTCGCCACTCCTATTAGTACTATTCACTACGATTCGCAAATTTTGCTTCTAACGCTTCTTTTACTGCATCCGGAACTAAGCCGTCAAGACGACCATTAAATCGCGCTAATTCGCGAATTCCCGTGGAACTGACAAATGAATACTTATTATTCGTCATGATAAAAACGGTTTCAATATCGTCATCCAAAAACTTTGAAAATAAAGCTCGTTGGAATTCATATTCAAAATCAGCAAGCGCTCGCAAGCCTCGAATAATCATAATACTGTTTTTTGATTTTGCATAATCAATCAACAGACCTGATGCACAATCCACTTCAACATTAGGTATATGGGCTACGGAGGCTTTAATCAATTCAACTCGCTCATCTTGAGTAAACAAATTATTTTTATTCGGATTAGTTAAAACCGCCACAATCAACTTATCTACAAGCTTACTCGCTCGTTCAAAAATATCGACATGCCCGTTTGTCACAGGGTCAAAACTCCCTGGGCAAATGCCTATACGCACTATATTAGCTCCTTTCAAGCTCATAGGGTACACAATACGTCACCTTCGTATAACCAAAGCGTTGTTCCCTCACAAGGCTCCAACCTTCCGGCAATACAAGCGGTTCGTTTTCATGATGCTCCACAATAAGCATTCCATTTTCTTTTATTAATTGCTGATTTACGACTACAGCCAACGTTGCGGCCACAAAACCTTGTTCATATGGCGGATCCGCAAAAATATAATCAAACTGACGACCGGCTAACTGTTTAGCCGCCGTTTCAATCGATGTTGGTATCACTTCAACCGCGTCTTCCATATGACAATGCTCAATGTTCGCTTTAATAATTCGAGCTGTCCGTTTATCAACGCATACGGCCAGTGAGGCACCGCGACTGACGGCTTCCAATCCGAAAGCGCCTGTACCGGAGAAAAAATCAAGTACGGTGGACTCAATCAAACCGTAACTAGTCAGTATATTAAAAATACTCTCCCGCACACGATCCTGTGTGGGTCTCGTACTCATCCCTTTCGGAGCTTTCAATATATGACCTTTGGCACGTCCTGCAATAATTCTCATACTTCCCTCTTTATGCCTACACTTGTCTTTTAATTATAGTATATAATGTTCCAAAATAAAAGTACATTCCTAGGGAAAAATTATTATAAGAACATTTCATCTTTCAAGTTGCGCCCCATCAGCTCCATAAGTGCTGTTTGAGGCGATTTTTGATGATATAAAACTTCGTATAAAGCTTCTGTTATAGGTAAATCCAATTCTTTTGCTTTAGCGATTTCATACACCGTTTTTACGGCAAAAAAGCCTTCTACCACCATATTGGAATGATTCATTATATAATCCATAGTTTCACCGGCTGCCAATTTCTGACCCGCTGCGCGGTTCCGACTATGGCGACTCATACAAGTGGTAATCAAATCGCCCATACCGGCGAGTCCGGCATAAGTTTCACGCCGCGCCCCCATAGCCACTCCAAATTTGGTCATCTCATGAAGACCACGTGTCAAAAGAGCGGACTTACAATTATCACCAAGCTTCATACCGTCTGCAATACCGGCCGCTAAAGCGATAATATTCTTTGTTGTCGCTGCCAGTTCTACACCCGTCATATCTTCATTCACATAGACTCGGAAATTAACAGTACTTAAAGCCTGTTGCACTTGCTCTGCCGTTGGTACCGTTCGTGCCGCCACAACCGTTGCAGCCGGTAAATCTCGGCCTATTTCCTCGGCATGATTAGGGCCGGATAAAATAGCTAATTGCTCCGTAATATGGCCTACCACCTCGTCAGCCACTTCGGATAAACGTTTACCCGTCTCTCGTTCAATCCCCTTAGAGCAAATAACTACCGTCGTTTTCGAAGAAATATATGGGGCAAACTGCTTCAGTGTATCACGCACATAAATAGACGGCGTCACAATCAAAAGGATATCACTGTTTTCGGCCACTACAGCCGGTACATGACTGATATTTAAATTTTCCGGCAAGGCAACACCGGCCAAATATTCTTTATTTTCACGATCCGCCTTTAAGCGCGTCGCCTGCTCTTCACGGCGACAGTAAAGCCTAGCCTCATTGCCGGCTTGAGCACTTTTACAAGCCAGCGCAGTGCCCCAGCTGCCGGATCCTATAATTCCTATTTTCATTTAGAATCATCACGCTCCGTCCGTTCAACTTTTAATTCCTGACCGCGCAAAAGACGCATAATATTTTCACGATGACGCAAAATTACGAATAAAGCGGCCACCGTACCGAATACGATATACCATAAAGGTTCACCGAAGACAATCATCAAAATCGGTACCAACGCGGCCCCTACGATAGAGCCTAAGGACACATATTTGGTAAAGTACACGATAACGGCCCATGTAGCAAAACAAATAGCCGAAATCAAAGGTACTAAAAATATCAACACCCCGAGCCCCGTCGCTACACCACGACCACCTTTGAAGCCCAAAAATACCGACCAATTATGGCCTACCATAGCTAAAATGCCACCTAAAAGCATCAAATTCGGTTCCGGCGAAAAAATAGCAACGCCTGCCATACCTTTACCGGCATCGCAGAGAAATACCGGTAAAGCTGCCTTCATGCCCAGTACGCGATACGTATTCGTAGCACCGATATTTTTACTGCCGTATAAACGGACATCTGTATTGAAAAATAATTTACCGATAATTAAACCGCTGGGAATGGAGCCTAAAAGATATGCCACGACTGCCAATCCGATAATAGTCATAGTATCCATTAGTCGTCATCATTTCCCTTCTTACCGCGTAATATCAAGCGAATCGGTGTACCTTCAAAACCGAAGGACTCACGAAGTCTGTTTTCCAGGAAACGCATATAGGAGAAGTGAATCAATTCCGGTTCATTTACAAACAGTATAAAGGTCGGTGGTTTTACCGAAGCCTGCGTCATATAATAAATCTTCGGCAAACGACCGCTTCTGGACGGTACCGGATTGACGTTCTGTGCATCCGATAATACTTGATTCAACACGCTTGTAGAAATACGCATGTGTTGCTGTTCCGATACGAATTTAATTAAATCGGCTAAACGATGGATACGCTGTTTCGTCAATGCGGAAGCAAAGAGAATCGGCGCATAACGCAAAAAGCCCATTTCATCGTAAATATCTTCCGTGTAACGGATGGTCGTTTTATCGTCTTTTTCTACTAAATCCCATTTGTTGACTACGATGATAATCCCTTTACCGGCTTCATGAGCATAACCGGCAATTTTCTTATCCTGCTCTGTAACACCGTCCACGCCGTCCAATACGAGAACAACGATGTCAGCTCTATCTACGGACCGTAAAGAACGAACGATACTGTAGCGTTCTACCGGTGCATCGATTTTTGCTTTACGACGCATACCGGCCGTATCGATAAGCACAAACTTCTGCCCCTCATGTGTCCAATGCGTATCAATGGAGTCACGAGTTGTACCGGCTACATCACTTACAATAACACGATCCTGTCCCAATAAAGCATTTGTTAACGATGATTTACCTACATTCGGACGACCGATTAAAGCTACATGGATAGTATCTTCTTCATCTTCAGCCGTTGCCGAATCAGGGAAATGTTTTACCACATCATCCAATAAATCGCCAAGATTCATTAGGTTTTTAGCGGAAATACCGATAGGATCGCCAATACCTAAATTGTAAAATTCATAAATGTTGGCTTCCTGATTTACGCTGTCAATTTTATTAACAACCAATAATACCGGTTTACCGCTGGCACGCAAAATATTCGCTACTTCTTCGTCAGCCGGTACGATACCTTGTTTGCCGTCAACGACAAATAAAATAACATCCGCTTCTTCGATAGCAAGTTGCGCCTGTAAACGCATCATTTTAGGAATTACATGACTGTCGGCGGTGATGAATTCAATCCCGCCCGTGTCAATCATGGTAAATTCTCGGTTAAGCCATTCGGCATCAAAATAAATTCTATCGCGCGTTACGCCCGGAATATCTTCAACAATGGAAATACGTTTATTTACAATGGCGTTAAACAATGTAGATTTTCCCACATTAGGACGCCCTACCACTGCTACTAATGGTTTTGCCATATTGTCACCTCAATTTTTACACAAATTATCACACTATATTGTAACATATATAAAGCAATCCATAAAGAAGGGATAATGCAAAAGGAGCCATAAAGGGCAAAGCCCTTTACAGCTCCTTATATAAGCGCTACGCGCTATTGGTTACAATTATTCAGCGTCGGATTCAGCTGTTGCAACAGGTTCCATTAACTCAGTCAAAGCAAGGCCAAGTTTCTTTTCATCTTTGTTAAGAGAAATAACTTTAACTTCTACTTCTTTACCACGAGTCAAGTAGTCTTCTACTTTAGCATTACGCTGTTTAGTGATCTGAGAAATGTGAAGTAAACCTTGGATGTCGTCGTTAACAGCTACGAATGCACCGTAAGCTACCAAACGAACTACTTTACCGGTAAGAACGTCGCCAACTTTGATAGTTTCTTCAGCTACGTCCCATGGGCTCTTAGTCAATGCTTTCAAGGATAAGGAAAGTTTGTTGCTTTCTGCATCAAAGGATTGCAATTTAACTTCGATTTCCTGGCCTACGGACAATACGTCTTCAACGCGTTTGATTTTGTGCCAAGAAATGTCGGAAATGTGAAGTAAACCTTCGATACCGCCGATATCAACGAAAGCACCATAAGGCATAATTTTACGAACAATACCTTTATAGTTATCGCCAACATGAATGTTTTTCAAGGCTTCTTCCAATTTAGCCTTGCGAGCTACTTCCAATACAGCACGACGGGAAAGAACCAAACGGTTTTTCTTTTCGTCGATTTCCAATACCTTAGCTTCGAATTCAGTACCTACTAAGCTATCGAGAGATTTAACGAAGTGTACATCCCCTTGGGAAAGTGGAATAAAACCACGAAGGGATTTAACAGTTACAACAAGACCTGCAGGGATAGCGTCCACACCTTTACAGATGATTGGTTCGTCTTTTTCCTGAGCTTCCTGTACATACTGCCAATCTTCGTCTTTAGCCAAACGAGTGATGGACAAGTAGATAGGATTGTCTTCCTTGATGTGATTCATAATAACGGCTTTAATCTGATCGCCTTCTTTGAGCACGTCTTTAGCAGAGGCAGGTGCCGGATATGCGATTTCAGTACGATTCAAGGTTGCTTCTGTTTTGTAACCGAAAGAAACATATGCTTTGTCGTCTTCTACGGATACAACAGTACCTTCTACTACAGTGCCTTTCTTAAAGTCTTCTGCCCAGTCAGCTTCGTTAGCTAACAATTGTTCAAATTCATTCATTGTGTCAATGACCTCCTTAATTATCCAGTCGGGTGTCGATGCACCGGCTGTAACCCCTACCGTTTGGACATGGTTGAACCAGTCCAATTGTAATTCAGCAGCGGTCTCTATATGGTAAGTAGTACATCCAACGTCACGACAGACCTCTGCTAATCTGTTTGTGTTGCCGCTGTTCTTACCGCCTACCACAATCATAAGGTCCACCGTTTTTGCGAGTTCTACCGCCGAATTTTGACGTTCTTGAGTAGCTGTGCAAATCGTTTTGAAAACCTTTAGATTTTGAGTTTTTTCCTCTAATATATCTATTATACTTTGAAATTTAAATTGTGAAAAGGTAGTTTGTACAACTACACCCCTATTTTCCACGAAAGGCAGAATTTTAGCTTCTTCTTCAGTTTCTATAACTATGCCTTTGTTTTGTGCCCATAAATTGATACTAATTACCTCAGGATGCTTTTTTTCGCCTAAAATAACAAGCGACATTCCCGAGTCAATGACCGATTTTGCATCTTGTTGAGCTTTTTTTACATGGGGACATGTTGCGTCCACCACTTTAAGTCCTTTATCGGTCGCTTCTTCATACACAGCCGGTCCCACACCATGGGATCGAATGATTACTGTACCGCCGGGAATTTCATCCAGCGAATCCACGGCATACACGCCATGTTCTTCCAAATTGGAAACCACTTGCGGATTATGAATGATAGGACCTAAGGTATAACTGCGCTCTAACTGATCTGATGTGTCTTGAGCCATATTAACAGCCCTCTTCACACCATAACAAAAACCGCAATTTTCTGCAATACGAATTTCCACGCCTGACTCCTTATCGTTTAAAATCCGGATGAGCCGCCCGATAGTCAGCCATAAGACCTTCCAGAGCCACCCTGACTTTATCATTTAATTCGGCAATGGCTTCCGGTGTAGGTTTTGCTTTCGCTACGGGAATCGGTTTACCGATTACGGCAGCCACTTGACCGCGTTTCATCTGATACGATCCCATAATAGCCACCGGCACTACGGGTACACCCGTACGAAGCGCCATCGATGCTACGCCGTCATGGAATCGGCCCAACGTATTATCCTTCTTTTGCCGGGTTCCTTCCGGAAAAATGCCGAGCACTAAATTATTCTTCAATAATCCCATAGCATGACGAATGGCGATTTTATCCACGCCGCCACGTTTTAAAGGAAACGCGCCCAACCAGCGACAAAAGAAATTGGAAATCGGATTTTTAAATAATTCTTCTTTGGCCATAAAGCTTACATGGCGCGGCAATGCACGCCCTACGATGCACGGATCGTTGTTGCTCTTATGATTGGGAGCCACAATGACCGGTCCTTCTTTAGGGAAGTTTTCACGGCCTACCACATCCGCTTTATAAATCCAACCATATACGACTTCAAAAGCCGAGCGCCATAAACAATCTGAAAATTTATCCATGAATACGCTCTCCTTTACTTTTCTGTTGCCGTAATCAATTGTACCATACGAGCAGCGGTTTCATCAAAAGATAAATTATCAGAATTGATAACTATCGCTTCCGGTACACATACAAGGGGTGATTCTTTGCGATTCGTATCCATTTCATCGCGTGCCATTACACTTTCTTTAATCGTTTCCAAGGATACGGATTCTTTATCCGGCGTTTCCAACCAGCGCCGTTTGGCGCGAGCTTCTACGGAAGCCGTCAAATAAATTTTTAATTCCGCATTAGGTAAAACCACCGACCCGATATCACGGCCGTCTAATATAACACCCCCTGCACTGGCCATGGCACGTTGCTGTGCCACTAAAAAGTCGCGAACAGCCTTAATGGCTGCAATTTGTGATACGGCACCGTTTACCTCTTGCGTGCGAATTAAGAACGTTACATCCTCACCATTCACAAACACCTTGAAAGCATCTTCGGTAGGTTCCATGCGTAGTGACAAGTCAGGCAATAAAGCTGCTACCGCTGCCTCATCGGTGGGATTTACGCCGGCTTTTAAAACAGCCCACGTAACGGCCCGATACATGGCCCCCGTATCAATATATAAATAGCCAAGCTGTTTGGCTACGGCTTTAGAAATACTACTTTTACCGGCCCCGGCAGGACCGTCAACAGCTACCGCAATACGCTGTTTACTCATCAAAAAACTCCTCTCCGTAACATGCTTAGTCGGCTGCTTCACCGTGTACGGCATGCTGTGCCGCCACATAGCCGGTGGCAAACGCCGCCTGCAAATTGAAACCGCCCGTAAAAGCATCAATATCCAATACTTCACCGGCACCGTAAAGTCCTGAAATCAATTTAGATTCCATTGTTTTCGGTACAAATTCCTTAACCGAAATGCCGCCCGCTGTTACGATGGCTTCCGCAATAGGTCGCATCTGTTTAAACGTCAAAGGCATATGCTGTAACACGTGAACCAAGCGTTGGCGCTCTTCACGGCTGATTTGATTAATAAATTTATCCGGCGTAAGATTCGCTAATTCTATAATAACAGGAATTAAGCGTTGTGGTAAGAGGTCTTTTAAACCATTTGCCAATTGTTTTTTGGAATAGGTCACAAAATCTCGCTGCACACGCTGATCCAGCTGCTCCTGCGTTAAAGCCGGTTTTAAATTAATCTCTAAACCGATAGTGCCTATATTCTTTTTCTTCATTAACTTACCAACTGTATGACTTAAAGATAAAACAATCGGGCCGGTAATCCCGAAATGAGTAAACATCATTTCACCGAATTGTTTAGCCTGCACTTTATCTTTAGCCACAGCCGACAATTCCACATTACGAAGACTTAAACCCATTAAATCTTTAACCCACGGTTCCTTCGTCTCCAAAGGTACCAATGACGGACGTAAATCCGTCACCGTATGGCCCACCTCTTTAGCCATAGCATAGCCGTCACCGGTAGAACCGGTAAGCGGGTAGGACAAGCCTCCGGTTGCTAAAATAACCGCATCGCCATAATAGGTTTCTTTATCGGTTACAACGCCTTGAACCTTATTGTCTTTTACAATAATATGCTTAACAGCTTCATTTAAATGTAAAATGCCGCCATAGCCTTTATACACTCGCATATACATATCGCGCACTTCAAGAGCCGAATCGGACACTGGAAAAACTCGGCCGCCGCGCTCTACTTTAGTAGCCAACTTCCATTCATGGAGTAAATCCAATAAATCGCGATTGTCAAACTGCTGATAAGCACTCATGAGGAACTTACCGTTCCCCGGTGTTTTCGCGATAAAATCACTGATAGGCGCATCATTGGTAATATTACAACGCCCTTTGCCGGTAATGCCCATCTTTTTACCTATCATGTTCATTTTTTCGATTAACGTTACTTTAGCGCCTTCACGAGCGGCAATAGTAGCTGCCATAAGACCGGCTGCACCGGCTCCCACTACGATGATATGTTTCATGGTCTGCCTCCACCGGAACGACGTTTAGCACCACGCACCGCGCCGTTACGACCGAACTGTTTTTTATTGTCTTTCGCCGGCATTTTACGACCTTTAGCGCCGTCGCCGGGTCCTTTGCCGAATGGTAATTTGCAGAGTGCTTTTAACTGACGCAGTTCTTCCCCCGTAAGTTTACGATAAGCACCACGTTTTACTCCGGCTAAGGTAAGTCCGCCGTAAGCAATGCGTTTTAAGTTGTACACACTATATTTAAAATGCTCAAACATACGGCGTACCTGGCGATTGCGACCTTCGTGAATGGTAATCTCAACCAACGTAGTGTTCGTCTTGCTGTCAAAACCGTAATCTACGATTTCTGCCGGCGAGGTAGGACCATCTTCCAAAGTAATACCCGCACTCAATGCCTCCAAATGCTCATCCAAAACACGACCTTTGATTTTAACTTCATAGGTCTTGGTCACACCTTGTGACGGATGCATTAAAGCCTGAGCCAAGGTACCGTCATTGGTGAATAACAACAAACCTTCCGTGTTGTAGTCAAGGCGGCCTACCGGATATACTCGATTTTTAATGTCTTTCAAATAATCCATTACCGTAGCGCGTCCCTGTGGATCGCCAACTGAAGTAATGCTGCCTTTCGGCTTGTTAAAAATATAATATTCCAATGCTTCCGGTTCAATACGCTGACCGTCAATTTTAACGCGGTCCACGGCAGGATTAATTTTAACCCCCAATTCCGTAACCTGACGACCGTTTACCTGTACCTTACCGGCCACGATTAGTTCTTCCGCCTTGCGCCTTGATGCATAACCGCAGCGACTGATATATTTTTGCAAACGTTCTTGTTCCATAGTCTGCTCCTTTCCCTTATTCCGTAATCTCACGGGCTTCATGAGCCTCAATCGTATTGTTATTTTCACCGTCAATTGTCGGACTTTCATGGTCTTCGTCGGCTTCAATAGTGTTATTTCTTTCAACAGTAACTGCCACACTGTTATCGACGGCTACTTCACGCTTTAAGGTTTCCACCGATTCTATGCCCACACTGCGCAAAAATGTATCGGTCGTACCGTACAATACAGGCCGGCCGATGCTTTCCTTACGGCCCAGTTCCATAACTAAATCGCGGTTCACTAAATGCTTTAAAACTTTTTCACAATTCACACCGCGCACTTCTTCAATTTCACTTTTCGTAACCGGCTGCTTAAAGGCAATAACCGCCAACGTTTCCATCGCTGCCGGCGACAAGCGGTCTTCCCGTTGGCGAATCTTACTCACATATTCACTGCTCTCCGGCGCACTTACAAGCTCGGCTCCGACGCCGCTTACTTTTAAACGAAGACCTCGTTTATCAACCACCAGTCGATTGGCATATTCCTCCAATAACGCTTCGGCCTCTTCAGTTGCACAATCAAATAGTTCGCCAAGCAGTGTGATAGGCACCGGTTTGGCTGCTGAAAAAAGAACTGCTTCCAAATGGGCGAGCAGCGATGTATCGCTTGGCTGATTCACATCTGTCATAGTTTGTTACTCACCTTTCTAACTAATATACGCTTACTTCTGTAATATCTTAATCTAATCGATTAAATAGCTACGCCTGTATTGCCATAATAAGCATAATCGAAAAATCTATTATAAACTGAGCTAGACAATTTCACTCACTAAGGTTACATCCTTTAACGAGCCGTCATTAGGCCCTTCCGTCACTGAGTGTATAGTAAAAATTTGACGCTTCAATAATTCCAAAACAGCAATAAACATAGTCACTTTGGCAGCCCGCACGGTTACCTCATTAAGCAAAGCTACAAAGCTGAATCGGCGTTGTTGTTTGGCCCTCATAAGCAAAGAATCAATCGTATCTTCCAAGCTGTAAGCCTCTTTTTCCACTTTTACCTTTGGCGGTTCCGGCACCGTTTCATCCACTCTATCAATACAAGATTTAAATAAACTGTACAATTGGGCAATGTCAAAACGAAATACCGTTTCCTGACCCCATTGGCTCAACGAATCGGGCCGGCTAAAGCTCTGACTGCTCGCTTCGGAACGCTCCGTCAATGCCTCAGTCAATTCTTTGATTTGCTTATATTCAAGCAAGTTAGCCACCAATTCGTCACGGGGATCCTCTTCCTCTTCCGGATTGAGCGGTGCGTTTCTTGGCAACAGCATGCGAGATTTAATCTGTAACAGCGTAGCCGCCATAATCAAAAACTCACTGCTGTAATGAATATCAAAGGTCTGCCATTCTTCGAGCTGCGCCATATATTGCGACGTAATTTCCACAATGGGAATGTCGTAAATATCTATTTTATGCTTTTCTATCAAATGGAGTAATAAATCCAATGGCCCTTCAAAAACGGCCAGCTTATACTCATAGAGTTTCATCATATCTCCTTACGATTCGGCAAACAAATAAGAGGGGTTATACGCCCCTCTTTATGTTGTCACGAAGTCTCGATAACCTTTTTTTAATTGTATCATAGAAAAATAGCATTTAACAACCGTCAAAGTATGTAAAAAAGCATATTAAACCTTGTATTTTTACTATATTTCTGCTATCGTATTGATGTTATTATAATATAAAGGAAATGCGTTATGAAAACTCTTATATCATGGTGGCGCAATGCCGTCGTTCAGGCAATTTTGTGGTGTGTCCTCATCTTTGCCGCTTTTTATTTTATTTACGAACCTATTGCCTTTGGCTTTGATTGGGAAGATATTCTTTTGTTATCCCTCCCCTTGTTATTGGGACTGGCCATATTCCAGCAACTTATGCGCAGTACTTTATGGCATCGGGCCTTCTTGGGGCATGGCCTTTTGGGCATTGCCTGGGCTTTAACCTATCCTTTGTTATATCATTGGTCCTATACGAAGCCCTTTTATTTTTACGAATTCTTCCCGGATTTCTTATTTGGCTTTCTACTCTTTGTGGGGCTCAGCTTACTCCACTATTTCATGGTACACCATCTGCCATACCGCCGCTCTTTGAGCATCCTTATCGCACTCATCCAGTGGCTTTTGTCTTTGATTCCGTTAATTCAAATCGGCTACTATATTAACACGTGGCATTGTTTGACGCCGGCCACCTTAATGGCACTGTATCAAACAAATCCGGAAGAAGCTTTCGGCTTTTTAAAAAGCTCCGCCGGCATTCCCGGCTTAATCGGCATCGGCATCGGCAATGTACTCTTATTCCTGTTTTACTACTGGTCAAACCAGGGGATGAACCGCTTGTCCCGTCGCGATATGATGACAAGATTGCGTTTAGGCGTACTCAGCATCGCCTGTCTTGCCTGTGTAATCTACTTACCTTTTGGTTTTATGAAAACGGACATTGTTAAAAACTGGACTGATGTAGCTACATATATGAAAGAGTTACAACAATACAGCGACAAACATCATGAAATCTACAATGACCTACATCTCGAAACAGATGAAACCGCTGCCACCGGCGCACCGGGTACTATAATCCTCGTTATCGGTGAATCGGCTTCGCGCAATTACATGAAAGTCTACAATCCAAGCTTTGCTTACGATGATACTCCTTGGCAAAGTGAAATGGCAGCCTCAAATCCTGATTTTATCTTCTTTAAAAACGCCTATTCGTCTTATGTACAAACAGTACCTACCTTAGAACGGGCTCTTACGGAGCGCAATCAATACGATGATAAGCCATTCTTGGATTCTGCCAATATTCTCGATGTGGCTAAAAAAGCCGGTTACTACACGAGTTGGTTTAGCAACCAAGGCGTTTACGGTGAATACGATACAGCTATCTCCTTAATTGCCAAAACGGCAGACAGACCTTTATGGGCTCATGAAGCATATATGTTCTCCGATAAGTACGATGGTGTTATTTTACCGCTACTCCAACAAGTAGAACCGTATAAAAATAACTTTATTGTTATTCATATTATGGGCAGTCATATTTATTACAATGACCGCTATCCTCATGAATTCAGTAAATGGAAAGTCGGCGAGGTACCAAAAGGCAAGGAAGCCTATGCCAACAGCCAACTCTATACGGATTGGGTATTACAGCAAATTTATACCTATGCCAAGGATCACTTAAATCTGCAGGCCATGATTTACTTCTCTGATCACGGAGAAAGCCTCAATTATTCCCACAATCCGGATATTTTTGATTTCGACATGGCTCGCATTCCTCTATGGGTTTACTTATCGCCAACCTACGAAGAAGCCTATCCGGAAACGACGGCTATTCTGCGCGACCATGAAAACAAATATTTCACCAACGATTTACTCTACGATTTAGTGTCCGGTATCTTACAGGCACCGACTAATCGTTATGATCGGACCAGAGACTTCTCGAATCCGAACTATCGCTTCAACAAGTATAATTTAACGACTCTTTTAGGTCAGGAACCATTGACCAATGACCCGGAAGCAGCCGCACCGGAGCGATAACAGTTCAAGTTTAATTCGAAGCGAATAAAACCGGAAACACACAAAAAGCGAGTCCCCTCAGAAGCGGGACTCGCTTTTATTTACGTTACTATTTTGGTCGGTATTGATTAAACTAAAGGTAATGATAAATGTACAACCGTACGAACCGGTTTTTTCACATTGCGATCAGTGCTCTTGAAACCCAAGGCTTTGTATAATTCTTTGGCACTTTCCATGCTAGGTAAGGAATCTAATAGAAGCATCTTATAACCTTTTTCTTTAGCTTCTTCTACAAGAATGTGAGCAATATTCATACCGAGGCCGGTACGACGAAATTCAGGGCGTACATAAAGGCGTTTCATTTCAGCTGTTTCATAGTTAACATGGTGTAGAGCTACGCAGCCGGCCGGTACATCATCTACAAAGGCAATGTATAATGCTTCACGGTCGCCTTTATACTTTTCTTCTAAGCCTTCAAATTCTTTCACATTGGCAGCAACACCTAAGGAACGTACATAATCAACAAATAGTTTCTTTACTTCATCAATATACTCATGACCATCACGAAGTTCAAAATTCATACGAAATCCTCCTTTAGCTATACCATAGTATGTATCTGTACCAAAATATACATGATTAATTACTCTAAATATATAGTTCGCTATAGGAGGAAAAAAGTCCTTCTTTATTTCAAAAAAAATAGACTGAATTTTCATTCAGTCTAAATGGTGCCGAGGACCGGAATCGAACCGGTACGGTTGTCTCCAACCGACGGATTTTAAGTCCGTTGCGTCTGCCTGTTCCGCCACCCCGGCATGGGTGGAAAAATATGGAGGCGGCACCCAGAATCGAACTGGGGAATAAAGGTTTTGCAGACCTCTGCCTTACCGCTTGGCTATGCCGCCAAATAAATGGAGCGGAAAACGAGATTCGAACTCGCGACCCCCGCCTTGGCAAGGCGGTGCTCTACCACTGAGCTATTTCCGCATAAATGGTGCCCCAGGACAGAATCGAACTGTCGACACAAGGATTTTCAGTCCTTTGCTCTACCGACTGAGCTACCGGGGCGAACGTGGCGACCCCGATCAGATTTGAACTGACGATCTTCGCCGTGACAGGGCGACATGTTAACCGCTACACCACGGGGCCGTATACGTTACTTTGTTATTATAGGGGTTTCAGCAACAATTGTCAAGCAACTTTTTGAAAAGTTTTTACATGCTTTTGACTGTTTCATTACTTTCGCCGCCCTTAGCAACGAAAATTATTCTACCATTTTTCAGAGTACTTTGTCTAGTATAAATTTAATATTTTATTTCAATTTAATTAAATTCTTTCAAAGGCTGTAAAAACGGGTTATGAGCCAACTCTTCTTTAATCGTTGTATCCTCTGCATGACCGGGATGAACAATTAAATCAGGGTCCCATGTCATAATTTGGAGAAGCGAAGTCTTAAGCACCGCATCATCCCCATTATAGTTATTCGTAGCCCCTACTGAATTTTTAAACAAAGTATCGCCGGTAAACAGATGATTCCCCCACTGTATAATAACGCTTCCTTTGCTGTGTCCCGGCGTTTCATGCACATAGAGGTCAAATACCCCGAGCTTTAGCGTTCCTTCCTTTAAGGGCAAATACGGGGATTGAAAGAGGCCTTTATAGGCCGATGGCATCCGCCGTTTGGCATGCAGCAATTCATCATCCCCGGGATGCATATATAAAGGAACAGAACGTTCTTTCAAAACACCGTCAACGGCACACACATGATCGCAGTGACCATGTGTGAGTACAACGGCTTGAAGGTCCGCATCCCCTACCATTTCAAGGACTTTATGGGCATGAAAGCCCGGATCTATGATGAGCGCCTGACCGGCCTCTTTTAAAACATAACAATTTGCCTTGTATAAGCCTAAAGGCTGCTTTAAAATTTCCATAAAGTCCTCCTGTCCAAGTCATACGTTGAGCCTTCTATTCAAGTCATACGTCGGGCCTTCTAGTATGGCTATTAATCTCCAGTGAGTAAAAATGTTAAGGCATTAGCCTCTGCGATGAGTACCTACCGGTTGCAATACCTTATAAGAACGTTTGCGACGTTTAAGGAAATAGCCCTGCCAAAAATCAGGATGCAGTAATACAAGCAAGGTAAACAATTCCAAACGGCCGAGCAACATATCGATTACACAAATAATTTTGGCCATCGGATGAAGCACCGCAAAAGAGCCTTGCGGCCCCAGTTTGCCGAACGCAAGCCCTACGTTCCCCAAAATCCCCGCTACACATTGTAAAGATTCACCGAAACTAAGGCCTGTAGCGGCAATGCCTAACGCGGAAATAGCAAATACAGTCATGTACAAGAAAAAGAACTGCTGCGTCATTTGAACCCATTTTTGCGGCATCGATTTGCCATTAATCGTAATGGTCTGCACCATATCGGGATGAATAGCCTTACGCAAATAAATAATACTGCTTTTAATTAAAATAATGATACGAATAATTTTAATACCGCCCGTAGTAGACCCGCTACAACCACCGAAGAACATGGACATAAAGAGCATCATTTGTGCGAGCGGCGACCATACATCATAGTTGCCAAGAACCAAACCGGAACCGGTTTGCATAGACACAATCATGAATACAGCCCGATTAAACGAGGTACCGGGAGAAAAATTATCTGCCATATATAAAGCATACATTACAATGATTGACCCGATAAACAGAATCAATAAATACATGCGATATTCAAAATCCTGCCAAACCGCTTTGAGACCTCGCTGGAATACGGCATAATACACGGTAAAGTTACCACCCGCCAAAATCATAAAAAAGATTAAAATCCAGCGAATAGCCCAATTTTCCGTATAAATATCAACGACTCCGTCGTTTGGTATATAACCACCGGTGGCAATCGTGGTAAACGTCATGTTAATGGCGTCAAAATACGACATACCGGCAATTACTAACGCGCTGAAACATACGGCTGTAAATAATAAATAAATAGTCCATAATTTAAAAGCCATAGAACGAATGCGCGGCAATACCACACCGGGACGCGGTACCGAAGCTTCAGCGTTGAACAAATGAGCCGAATCAGCCCCTAAGTTCTTAAGGAAGGCCAGCACCAATACGACAATCCCCATACCGCCAAGCCAATGAGTGAGGCTGCGCCACAGCACAAAACTTTTGGGTAAGCTGTCCAACTCTTCCACCACAGACGCACCGGTAGCCGTTATCCCCGATACCGACTCAAATAAAGAATCTATAAATGTTGGCAAAACGCCGCCGAAGTAAAACGGAAAAGAGGCAAAAAAGGATACCAAAATCCAGATAGAACTAACGGTCAAAAAACCGTCGCGCAAACTGTAACTTGTACTCGGCTGCCCGTAATAATACAATAAACTGCCCGTTACAGCCGCCATAATGGAGGCGCCGATAAAAGAAAAATATGACTCACCAACCGTCAAACCGTAAATGAACGGAACCCACATAATTCCTGCAACAATGAGGATTAACTGCCCCACTAATCGCATGACAATCTGTATACGCATAGGACACCTCGATTAAACCGGCTTCAAATACGTTAATAGTTTATTAACATGATTCGGCAACGTAAAGAAAACAATATGGTCATTGGCAAAAAGCACCGTATTACCTGTCGGCACGATAGTGGAACCATCACGTACAACAGCACCTACCAAGGCTTTACCGGGGAGCTTCAAGTCTTTCAAAGCACAACCCACAAGCGGCGATACCGGACTCAATACCACTTCCACGGCTTCTGCTTTGGAGCCTTCAAAGGTGGAAATGCTCACTACATTTTCACCGCGTCGTACCATACGTAAAATCTCGCCGGATGTCAATAGGCGCGGCGAAAATACAATATCAATCCCCACTTGTTCCATAAGGACAATATATTCCGGTCGACCAACGCGCACAATTGTCTTTGGCACACCTAAATGTTTGCCCAATAATGCTACCAGCAGATTCAATTTATCATCATCAGTAAGGCAGATAATAGCATCACAATCGGAAATTTCTTCCGCTTCCAATAAATTCATATCTGTGCCGTCACCATTGATAACCATGGCATTCTCTACCATAGAGGCCAGCAGCTCACAGCGCTCCATGTCTTTTTCGATAACTTTAACCATGTAACCGGCTCGATCGAGGAGAACCGCTAAATTGCGACCGATAAGGCCGGCCCCAATCAATAGAATACGCTTGGTTTGCTCCATCATGGCTTCTTCGTGGAATTCTTCGGCTATTTTCAAAATAGCGTCTTTCGCCCCCAAGAAGAATACTTTATCCATATTCAACAGACGACTTTCCCCATGAGGAATAGTCATTTCGCCGTTCCGGAGAATGCCTACAATAATAACACCTTCCGGAAATTGAATATCCCGCAAACGTTGGTTAATATAAGGAACGTCTTCATGCATCTTAAATTCCATGAGACGGACAGCCCCACTGGCAAAATCCTCCACATCAAGAGCTGCCGGAGTCTGTAATACCTGCACAATTTCTTGAGCCGATACCATCTCCGGATTAATAAATAAATCAACCCCTAATTGTTCCTGTAACTCGCGGTTTTCTTCTCTCAAGTAATCATTATCACGAACACGAGCTATAGTACGAGGAATCCCGCCGATTTTTGCCACCGAACAAGCCAGCATATTTACTTCATCGGAATCCGTAACGGCGATGAGCATACCCACATCATCCATACCGATTTCTTTAAGTAATTGTAAACTGCTGCCGTTACCTTGAACGAGACTTACATCTAAGCTGTTCTCCAGATTACGGATGCGCTCTGCCGATTTTTCAATAATATATACATCATGTTCATCTTGCACGAGGCGCTGTGCTACGGAATAGCCAACCTTACCGGCGCCTACCACAATAATTTTCATAATTAATCAACCCTCAAATTCAATATGTCGGTAAATGCAAAGAAAGGCGTAATTGATTACGCCTTCTATTTGCCGTCACTACGCCTTACGAGTATCCTCTTTGGCTTCCTTACCTGTGTCAGACGCTTCGGTTACACCTGCACTTTGGGGTGCGTCACCGTTTGTCTTACTTTTCACAAGTTCCTCAGCCGCTGTTTTACCCGTTTCGGTCAATAAGGTCCAGCCTTCTTCCTGAATAACCTTACCTTCTTTCATTAAATGACCTACAGCACGTTTAAAGGCTGCTTTACTGAAACCGAATTTTGCTTTAATAATATCAGACGATGATTTGTCACTGTATGGCATACGACCATTACGCTGATATAAATATTCCAATAACACTTCGCCATCAATGGTCAAAGCCGTTTCTTTTACAGGATGCATGGATACGTTAACACGTCCGTCATCACGCTTATAGGTAACGCGAGCATCGATCAATTCGCCCACCTTCAAATGATGTGTCATTTCACTGTTATGAATGAACGCAATCCATCGTTCCGGCGTTATAAAAAATGCCCCGTCGGAGGTGAAGTTATAGATTGCACCGCGCACCATTTGCCCCACTTGAGCCTCTGTGGCCGGTTTGGAGGCACGGCGCATGGCGTCATCCACATCCATAGAAACAGCTAAACGACCGGACTTATCCGTATATAAACGAACCCAGACTTTCTCGCCTAATTGGGGACGACCGCGCATTTCCGCGTGTGGCATAAATATACCGCGTTCGGTACCCACTTCGACGAAAACGCCGAATTGTGTCTTATTAATGACTTCCACATAGCCGATTTGGCCTTCTTTAATGGCCGGCAAACGCATACTGGCGGTGAGACGACCTTTCGGATCTTTGTACAAGAATACCGGTACTTCATCGCCGATTTTCACCGGTGCGGTCTGTTGATCCTTATGAAGTAAAATGTCATCATTCGTATTACCCGTACCACCATCCAAGAACGAACCTTGGTCGCTTTGACGTAACACTTTCAGCGTGGCTAATGTGTTTTCAGATAATTGTGTTGCCATATTAAGCCCCTGTAAATTCTACGCGAGCCGCATCATTCCAAAGCTGTTCCAAGCCGTAGAATGAGCGTGTTTCCTGCCCGCCGAAAACATGACAGATAATGTCGCCGAAGTCCAAAAGAATCCATTCGCCTTCGTGATAACCTTCACGATGAAGCACGGTAGCGCCTACTTCTGCACCTTTATCTTCAATTTCATCGGCAATACTCTGTGCCTGTTTTACGTTGGACGCACTCACCAATACGAAATAATCCGCTAAGCTGGATAAACCTTCCAAATCCAAAATGGCAATGTCTGTACCTTTTTTGTCAAAACCTGCTTGTGCCAATGCTAATGCCACGTCTTTAATTTCTTGTTTCTCTTTCATGAAATCTCCTTTTTATAATCATCGCCAACAATAAACTATAAAAATAAATACAATATATTGTCACGACTAACCGTTACAACCCCTATAATTATTTTAACAATTATAATACTGTTTGTAACATAGTAAATTAATATTTATCCTTCTTTGGCGTTACCGGCCGAAGTATTTTTCGAATCATCGGTTGTCCCGTCGCCACCGCCTTCAATCGGCGCATTGCCTAAGGTAATGCCCAATAATTGCTGGGCTTCTACCGGGTCGTAAGTCCAGAATATTTCACCGTTAAGCACTTCCCTGGTGCCCGGTAAAATATAGTACTGTATATTATTACCGGTAAGACTGCCCAAACTCATAACCAATTTAACCGCGTCAGTCGTACTGATATTAGAATCATAATGGCTCCAGAGGCGCCACACATGCCACATGCGGGAAATAGTAAAGGTGTCTTCCTGAGAACTCAATAGTTGTTTTAAAAACCGCTCTTGACGCTGGGTACGACTAAATGCATTTTTATCGGCGTCCACAAAGCGCACATATTGATATGCTTTATCCGCATCCAATGTTTGATACCCACGTGCCAAATTGACATCGGCTGTATCTGTAGCGTCGTCAATATGTACCATTTCTTTTTCCACATACATATCTTGAGAACCCAGTACATCAAGGGTATCTTTAAAAGCCGCCTCATCGACCACCACATAATAAGGAATGGGAATATGGAATAAATCTTCCACCACGGCCTTAGTAAGTTCAATATTACCGCTGCTGTACATGGTATTGATCATAGATACGGACTTATTGTCACGGCTGTAAATTTTTGTATTGGACGGGATGCCGATTACATCAATAATTTTTTGTTGTTCATTTACGGATAGTAAAAAGAGAGCATCCCCTTGTGCCGGATTATTGCTATCTTTACCTACCAATAAAATATAAATCGGCTTATCCAGCGACTTTTGTTCTAAAGGAATTGTCGATACTTGATTTGGCTCTGACGGTGGTGCCACATCGGCCGTCGTTGTTGTCTCGGTCGTAGCTGACCCGCCAAAATAACTTACCGCTGCCTGATAACCGCGCCATAAACCAAAACCGATACCGCCTACCAGGACTATGAGTATTACCAAAGCTAAGATGACCCGTCCCCAGCGTACTTTGGGTTTTCGCCGCACTCGCCGAGTCGGTCTTTTACGCACTTCTTCTTCCATACTACACGCACCCTATCGATTATGAATACGCCGTACCATATCATTACGGCCTAAAATGGTTTTAAAATAAATACTCAACTCTTGATCCAGCAAATGGCGAATTGTCGTATCATAACCGGCCAACACCGCTTCATCCAAATCTTCCAAGGCCAGACTGCGTAAATAGTCTACCCCCGGAAAATCACGGGTTTCTTCCACATAATCGGCTAGAAAAATAATTTTATCCAATTGCGTCATACCTACGCGGCCCGTCGTATGATAACGAATGGCATCAAGAATATAACCGTCAATAATACCATAGCGATCATGGGCCATAACGGCACCACTTACACCATGCAATAGCGCACCGTTTACATACATATCCATGTCCACTTTGATGTCCGCCTCATCTACCAAACGCTGCATTTCCGATAAAGGCAATTCTTTAGCACAATCATGCAAAAGACCGGCAATATACGCTTCTTCCGGATCGGCACCATATCGTTGAGCCAATCCTACAGCAGCTCTCGCCACGCCTAAAGTATGGGCGAAACGTTTAGGACTAAGTCGCATCTGTAAATCATTAATAATTTCTTCAAACATAGTATTTGTTGCCTCACTTTTTATAAATATCATGTTGTGCAATATACTGAACTACAGCTTTAGGAATCATGTACCGAACACTGCGCTTGGTGCGTAATCTTTGACGTAAATCGGTAGCCGACAGCTGCATGAGCGGCACTTCCAGCAAATGAATACGGTCACGACCTAAATCACCAAAATATTCAATAATCTTTTCAATAGCCGCCGAACCATCCGGTCTTACAGCTCCTATAAAATGGCATAAACCGAGCAGTTCGTCAATATATTTCCAATTGGGTAAGTCTTGAATGGTATCTGTACCGGCTATGAAATAGTATTCCTTATCCTCACCATATTGGGCGCGGAAGTACTTTATCGTATCTACCGTATAAGACGGCCCTTCCCGTTTAAATTCAACGTCGGAAATAGTAAATTTAGGATTGTCCATAACAGCCGCCGCCGTCATCTCATAGCGATATTTTGCATCAATCACGTCTTCATGTTTGTGAGGCGGATGATACGCCGGTACAAAAATAACGCGGTCAAGTTCATAGGTTTCCTGCGCCATTTCCGCTATCATCAAATGGCCTAAATGAATTGGATTAAAGGTACCTCCGATGATGCCGATTCTTCCTGTAAGTTTCATAAGCAGTACATTATCCCCATAATTAACAATGATATTACAAGCCACAGTATTATTGCTTTAATATAGGATAGCCATTCATAGCGTCCCTTAGGTGTTTTTAAGTAGGAGCCATAAGCTCGTACCATATTGAGCCACTTTATCATGAACGAATTTGGCCATCTCCTTGCACATAATATTTATACGAAGTAAGCGCCAAGAGCCCCATAGGCCCGCGCGCATGTAGTTTCTGAGTGCTGATACCGATTTCGGCTCCTAAGCCAAACTCAAAGCCATCCGTAAAACGGGTGGAAACATTTACATACACGGTAGATGCATCTACTTGTTGTAAAAAGGCCTGTGCCGCCTCTTTATTTTCCGTAATAATACATTCCGAATGTTTCGTCCCGTAGTGATTAATATGAGCAATGGCAGCCTCCACGGAAGGCACTACTTTTACATTCATAATTAAATCGTTATATTCCGTTGACCATGCCGATTCTTCAGCAGCTTTAATATCTTTAACGATAGCCCGCGAAGCTTCATCACCGCGAAGTTCCACCTGTTTGGCCATTAAAGCATCCGCAATAATCGGCAACAATTTAGGTGCCACCGCTTCGTGAATAAGTAACGTTTCCGCGGAATTGCATACGGATGGCCGCTGTACTTTAGCATTGACTACAATCGGTACAATTTTAGCTTCGTCACAATCTTTATCCACATATACATGAACGACACCGCTCCCCGTTTCAATAACCGGAATGCGGCTTTCTTCTACAATTCGTTTAATAAGGCCCGCACCGCCACGAGGTATTACTACATCAATGTATTCACGTTGGCGCAATAAATCAGATACGGCCGCACGATCGGTGACGGTTACCAATTCTACCGCATCGGCCGGTAAATTAACTTCGGTCAATGCGTCACGCAATAAATTTACCAAGCATTCATTAGTGTGAAATGCTTCTTTACCGCCCCGTAAAATAACCGCATTGCCTGTTTTCATACATAGAGCCGCTGCATCAACAGTTACATTTGGTCTTGCTTCGTAAAACATAGCAATAACCCCCAATGGTACCCGTACTTTCGTAATTTCCATGCCATTGGGACGGGTAGACGACTCCATAACTTCACCGATAGGGTCTTCTAAATCAACAAGCTCACGTACCCCAAGAGCCATCTGCTCGATGCGCTCCTTAGTAAGACGCAATCGATCATACATAATTTGCGGTAAATTATAATCGCCGGCCTGTGCCATATCTTTTTCATTGGCATCTAAAATGGCCGGAATATGAGCTACCAATACATCAGCCACGGTCTGCAATAATTTATTTTTTACCGCCGTATCGGCCAATTGCATAGCCGTCGATGCGGCCCGAGCCTTACGGCCCATAGTTTCAAAATATGTTGCGTACTCTGTCATATTAAGACTCCTATCTGAGGATTACTAAATTATCACGATGAATGACTTCCGTATGAGCACTGTCTATCTTAAGAATAGACGTAATTTCATGGGAATTGCAACCTTTAATTTGATCAAGATCCGCTGATGAGAAGTTTACCATACCACGGGCAATTTCTTCGTCATTAAACAGGATACTAATGGTTTCCCCTTCATGAAACTCACCGCTTACTGCCGTAATACCAACCGGCAATAAACTGGAGCCTTTTTTAAGTAAAGCATCAGCACAGCCCTTATCGACAGTAACCGAACCTTTAAGCCGCTTGCCGAAGGCTACCCAGCGTTTTTTCATATGCGGTTTCGAATCACGCGCCACAAAATGGGTGCCTCGTAAACCGCCGGCGGCAATCACTTCGATAGAATCATTGCGTTCACCGGAAGCGATAACCATGTGCACACCGGAATTAACGGCAATATTGGCGGCTTGAATTTTAGTATACATGCCACCCGTACCGCGTGATGTACCAGCACCACCGGCTATTTCATAAATATGAGGCGTAATAACGTCTACTTCATGTATTAATTCGGCATCCGGATTCGTTTGCGGATTAGCCGTATACAAACCTTCAATATCAGATAAAATAATCAACAAATCGGCCTCAACTGTACTTGCAATAACAGCCGACAGGGTATCATTATCACCGATTTTAACTTCATCAATAGACACTACGTCATTTTCATTAATGATAGGAATCACGCCTAAAGAAATCAACGCATATAAAGTATTGCGCAAGTTGATATAACGAGAGCGATTCATACTGTCTTCGCGAGTCAGAAGAATCTGACCTACCGTATGGCCGTATTCACGAAATAGCTTTTCATACATATGGAGTAAAACCCCTTGCCCCACGGAGGCAGCAGCCTGTTTCATGACAAGGTCTTTTGGTTTTTCTTTAACCCCCAAAGGAGCCAACCCGGCACCTACGGCACCGGAACTGACTAAAATAATTTCCTTCCCTTGATTGGCCAAATCAGCCAATTGCTTTACAATCGATTCGATTCGGCGCAAATTAAGCCGTCCCGTGTCATAGGTTAAGGTACTGGTACCCACTTTAACGACGATACGCTTAGCCTTGGCCAATACGTCACGGGAATGTTCATTTGTTACGACTTTAACAGTAGACTCTCTTTCGCTCATAATTATATCTCCTCATCATCAGATTACCTTTTAACGTTTCCGGAAGTCAGCTAAACTAACGCATTAAGCGAATTAATTCGGCTGACTAACGGGGCAATATGATTTTGGGGTCTTTTTTGGCTTTGTATAAAACACCGTTGTGACCGATAACCTGTACCAATTCGGCACCCAACATATCGGCTAATTCTTCAAATGTTTCTGCAGGGTCCACAGGGGCATTATTTAACACTTTAACTTTAATAAGTTCTCTTGCCGTAATGGCCGCACGAGCACTGTCAATAACAGCATCTTCCAAGCCGCCTTTACCGATCATAACTACAGCCGGCATGGTACTGGCTAATGCACGCAAAAATCGTTTTTGTTTACCTGTCATAGTCTACTAGTCCTTCCTTATAAATCGTGGAAAGTAAAGCGTTGATCACCGATTACCACTTCGTCGCCGTCCTTACAGCCACGTTCTTTCAATTTTCTATCTAAATCCATATAGGACCAAATTTTTTGGAAACGACGAAGAGCCTGTTCATCTTCTAAGTTTGTCATGGCTACTAATTTTTCAATACGAGCACCACTGATAATGAAGGATGCATCGTCACCACGGGTAATAGTAAAGTCTGTATCCGGTTTAGCTTCGTATAACACGGTATCATCGACTGCTTCCGGTTCCGGTACATAGTTTTCTACGTAGTACCAGGCACGATTTACCAAATCAGGCAAGCCTTCACCGGTTAACGCATTTACCGGGAATACTTCATACCCCTGTTCTTTAAAATACGCTGAAACACGAGGTAATGTTTCTTCGTCTTGCAACATGTCAATTTTATTTAATGCGATTAATTGAGGTTTTTTGCTCAACTTTTCACTATATTTGGCCAATTCCTTATTAATCGTGTGGAAATCTTCAATCGGATCGCGGCCTTCCATGCCCGATACATCGAGTACATGGATGAGGATATTACTGCGTTCCACATGGCGCAAGAAGGAATGCCCAAGGCCTACCCCTTCACTGGCCCCTTCAATAAGGCCCGGAATATCCGCCATAACAAAACTTTGACCTTCACCGACGGACACAACACCGAGAACCGGTGTTAACGTCGTAAAATGATATGCCGCCACTTCCGGTTTTGCGGAAGATACTTTGCGAATAATACTGGATTTACCTACACTCGGATACCCCAATAAACCTACATCGGCCAACACTTTAAGTTCCAATTGGAGCCAACGTTCTTCGCCCGGTTCGCCTTTTTCCGCAAACGTCGGCGCACGATTGGCACTGGTATGGAAGTGCGCATTGCCGCGACCGCCACGGCCGCCTTTGGCTACCACATAGGTCTGACCGTCTTCGATAAGGTCGGCCATTAATTTACCGCTTTCTTCATCTTTAACAGTCGTACCGAGTGGCACCGGAATAATCATATTATCGGCACCTTTGCCGTATTTATTACTGCTCTGACCACCTTCACCGGCCGGTCCCTTAAATTGTCTTTTATATCTGAAATCAACGAGAGTGTTGATATTTCTGTCCGCTTTTAAAATGATGTCTGCTCCTTTACCGCCATCGCCGCCGTTTGGGCCGCCGTTAGGAACATACTTTTCGCGTCGGAAACTACTCATCCCGTTGCCGCCGTCACCGGCTTTCACAAAAATTCGTGCACGATCGATAAACATAGTTTTCATCCTTTTCTGATAGTAATATGGGCGGTAACTCAAAATAGCTACCGCCTCACTATTATTTTGTCTTTAAAATTTCCAATGCTTTCTGAAGTTGTGTATCATCACTTTCAGATTGTGCATTGTCCGGTAATTCAACTTCCACATCTGGCTTAATGCCTGTACCGTCGATTACCCGATCATTTGGCGTATGATATTTGGCAATCGTAATCTTAATGCCTTCATCGCCGGGAACACCCAAAATAGTTTGAACCGTTCCCTTACCATAACTGTTAGTACCCACAATGGTACCTACTTTTTCATCCTGCACCGCACCGGAAATAATTTCCGAGGCACTCGCAGAACCTTGATTAATAAGCACAACCATAGGAATGGTAGGCTCCAAACCTTCTGAGTCATAAGACTCTATACGACCGGAACGATCCTGAATCGTAACAATCGGACCGGCCGGCAAAATATAATTGGCTACTTCCTGAGCAGTCGTCAATAAACCGCCCGGATTGTCGCGCAAATCGAGGACAAGTTTTGTCATGCCCTTTTCTTTTAATTCATTATAGGTTTTGGCAAAATCAGAACCGGTTGGCTCCGCAAACTGACTGATGCGGATATAGCCAATATGGTCATCCAACATTTTGCCCTTAACCGTTGGCAATGTAATTTGTTTGCGCGTAATGGTAATATCTTTAACTTCATTACCGCGCATTATAGTAATCGTAACATTGGTACCTTCTTCACCACGAATCATCTTGGATGCCTGTTCCATGGTTAAAGTAGATGTATTAACCCCGTCAATCTCTACAATGATATCACCGGATTTAACGCCGGCCTCCGCAGCAGGCTGGCCTTCAATAGCACTGGCCACTTTCATCAGGCCGTCCTTATCCTGGCCGAGTACAATACCGACTCCGATGTAGCTGGCCGATGTTTGCATATAAATATCATTATATTCTTTTTCATTAAGATATTGACTATGCGGTTCCCCCAGCGAATCAATCATACCGGCCAAAGAGCCTTCAAATAAAGATTGTTTCGAAACCGGGTCCATATAGAAATGACTGGCCACAAAATATGTGAAAAAGAACTTCACAGCGCCTATTGGGGAGCCGGAAATATACCAAAACACGAGCCACATAAATACAATGCCTGCCAGCGTAAACTTAACGGCGAATCGGACGCCGGACTTTAAGGAGTCCGACCACCGACGCTTTGTATTTTCATTATTCATCTTATAAATACCCTTGTGGATCTACAGGATCACCATTTACACGCACTTCAAAGTGAACGTGCGGACCTGTGGAGTTACCCGTACTGCCTGCATAGGCAATAACGGTGCCCTTACTTACAGATTGACCTTCCGATACGGCCAAATCAGAGTTATGGCCGTATAAAGTGGAAATACCGTTACCATGGTCGATAACAACAGCATAACCATAGCCGTCCATCCAACCGGAGAATACGACAGTACCACCATCGGCAGCATGTACCGGGGTGCCTTCATCAACGCCGATATCGATACCGGAGTGAAGTATTTGTCGTCCGAAAATAGGATGGTTACGCCAGCCGAAGTCGGACGTAATAACACCGGATACCGGCCAGGCAAGTTGGCCTGTACCTTGTACATAAGTGTAATCACTACCGCCACCGCCGCCACCGGACTGAGCCGCTGCTGCTGCGGCGGCCGCTGCGGCAACACGTTCAGCTGCACGCTGTTGCAACATAGCACGAATAGCATCAGAGGAAGCCTGTAAATCAGCCTGCATCTGTTCAGCCACAGCCTTATCATTTTGAGCCTGTGCCAAAATAGCGGATTGTTCATCTTTTTTCTTCTGAATAACCGCTTGCGTTTCACGTGCTTTGTTTTCCAATTCTACAACTTTAGCACGATCTGCTTCCAATTCGGCTTTCCGTTGCGCAATTTCTTCACGTTCCGTCTTAATGCTGCTGATTAATTTAATGTCAGCATCAATAATACGTCGCAACATTTCAACGCGATTGGCGAAATCACTGAAGTCTTTGGCCCCAATGATAACTTCCAAATAGCTGAGACGACCGTTGATATAAATATCACGGACACGCTTATTGAAGACGCCTTCCCGTGTTGCCAACCGAGCTTGCGCTTCGGCTAACAATTTTTCATTCTTAACAATTTCATTTTCTACAGCCATACGCTGCTGTTCATAGCTTTTTAAATTAGCCGTAGCCTGATCCAATTCCACCTGAATCTGATGCAATTGTTCAGACACATTCGTAATCGTAATTTCCGCATTGGCTTTTCGATTGCCCGCTTCTTGCATTTGCTGTTCTATGCCGCTGAGCTGATTCGTTAAATCTTCGTCTTCGGCATAAATAGTACTAAGCGGTACGGAGGCTAACATGGTGGTACTTAAAAGAACGGCCGCGATGCGCATGGATAATTTATTATTTGCCATACCCAACCCTTCTCTTATACCTTCATATACTGTTTCAACGAAATAGTGGAACCGATAGCCCCTACCAAGACACCAACGCCCAATAAAATAGCGCTCAAGTCATAGAAGAATGGGAACATCGGTACTAACGGCAAGAATGCCAAGGAATTTTCCACTTCAAGGGTGATGAAGTGATAGAATTCCCAAACACAAGCCGTCGCAATAGCGCCGCCGATAAAACCGAGCAACATACCTTCAATGAGGAACGGCCAACGGATGAACCAGTTGGTGGCCCCTACATATTTCATGATACCGATTTCTTTACGACGGGCAAATACGGTAAGGCGAATCGTATTGGAGATGATAAACAAGGTCGCCCCTGCCAAGAAGGCAATAAGGGCAATACCACCGATGCGGATAACCTGAGTCATTTTGAAAATCTGTTCGATTACATCTTGTCCGTAATGAGCACTTTCCACTTCAGGGAACGTAGCTACTAATTTAGCCGTACTTTTTACTTCTTCCGGGTCCTCAAAAGTAATCACATAGGCCGATGGCAATGGGTTATTGCCGTCCAAAGCGGCTACTAAGCCCTGCTGATCGCCAAGGCGTTCTTTAAAACGCTTCATCGCTTCGTCTTTATTGACGAATTCCAGATTTTTAACTTTTGGTAAGGCTTTTAGTTTTTTACCGACTTCCATAACTTGGTTGGTAGTCAAGCCGTCTTTCATATAAATACTGATTTCTACCTGACTTTCCAAGTTGGAAGCCAAATTATTGAGATTTACAACCCCGGTAGTAAAAACCCCCAGAATAAATAAAGATAATGCTACTGTGGAAATGGAAGCCAAAGTCATGAGACCGTTGCGGCTCATAGACTTGAGAGCCTCTTTCACAAAGTATCTAAACGTTCTAAGCTTCATTGAATTCAGCACCTCGCATTCTATCACTGATTACGCGGCCATCTTCCAATGCAATAACCCGCTTATTTAAATATCTAACCATTTCCATATCATGCGTTACCATAACGATGGTTGTCCCTGAATTGTTGATTGTTTTAAACAATTCCACAATCCCCTTACTGGTATTAGGGTCCAAGTTACCCGTCGGTTCATCGGCGATGAGCACTAACGGTTTATTAACGATGGCACGGGCAATGGCTACACGCTGCTGTTCACCGCCGCTCAAATCCTGCGGTAAATCATCAGCTTTATGACCGAGGCCGACCAAATCCAATACGGCGGCAACTCGTTCCTTAATAACTTTCGGTTTTTCTTCAATTACTTCAAGTGCAAAGGCAATGTTTTCCGCTACCGTTTTGTTTGGCAAAAGACGGAAGTCTTGGAACACAATGCCCAAACGACGTCGTAAATACGGAATTTTCCGTTTTTTCAAATGAGAGACTTCCATGTCATTTACGATAACGGTTCCCGAATCAGGTACTACTTCATGTGATAATAGTTTGATAAACGTGGATTTCCCAGCCCCACTAGGACCACAGATAAGTACGAACTCACCCTTCTCAATATGTATAGTTACGTCATCCAAAGCCAGCGAGCCATTGTCGTACACTTTGTTGACATGGTTAAATTGAATCATTGATTAACTTCCTTTACTATTTTCGTTCAATCGCTGTTTTAGCAGCATTCACGATATCTTCTGCTGTAAGACCATATTTGGCCATCAATTCTTTAGGTGTACCGGATTCACCGAATGTATCCTTCGTGCCGATGCGAATAACCGGTACCGGCGCAAATTCCGTTACTACTTCAGCTACCGCAGCACCTAAACCGCCATAAATATTATGTTCTTCAGCTGTTACGATGGCACCGGTTTCTTTAGCTGCTTTCACAATAGCGTCAGCATCAATCGGTTTAATGGATGCCATGTTGAGTACACGAGCTTTTACATTTTGTTCAGCCAATAATTTAGCGGCCTGAACGGCAGGACCTACCAAAGCACCGCACGCAATAATCGTTACATCGTTACCGCCTACGAGTTCAACAGCTTTCCCCGGTGTAAATTCATAGCCTTCCGGAGTTACATCGTCTACACCGGCACGGCCTAAACGAACATATACAGGACCTTCATAATCGGCAGCCCATTTAATAACCGCTGTAGTTTCTGCTTCATCGGCAGGAACAACTACTTTAAGGTTAGGAATAGCACGCATGCAGGCAATATCTTCAAGGCTCTGATGAGTGGCCCCGTCTTCACCTACCGTAATCCCCGCATGAGTAGCACAGATTTTTACGTTTAATTTAGGATAGCATACGGCATTGCGCACCTGTTCAAAAGCACGCCCCGTAGCAAACATAGAGAACGAAGACACGAACGGAATTTTACCGGCTGCTGCCAAACCGGCACCGACACTGATTAAATTCTGTTCCGCAATCCCTACGTTAAAGAAACGATCCGGATAAGCTTTTTTGAAATTATCCGTTTTAGTGGATTTAGATAAATCCGCATCTAATACAACTATATTTTCGTTAGCGGCGCCAACAGCCACTAAGGCATTACCATATGCTTCACGTGTTGCTTTACCCATCTTACACCTCCAACAATTCTGCTACGAATTTTTCATATTCTTCAGCGGACGGCGCCTTACCATGCCAGCCTGCCTGACCTTCCATTTCTTTAACGCCCTTACCTTTGACAGTGTTCATCACGATTGCTGTCGGTTTGTCGGTACAAGCTTTAGCGGCTTCAATGGCATTGTGTAATTCATCAAGGTCATGACCGTTGACTTCGATTACATTCCAATTGAAAGCTTCAAACTTAGGCGCGATTGGTAACGGCGACATTACTTCGCGAATATCACCGTCGATTTGGAGACCGTTGAAGTCGATGAAAGCAGTCAAATTATTAAGTTTATAGAAACCGGCAAACATAGCGGCTTCCCAAACTTGACCTTCTTCCAATTCACCGTCACCGAGTACGGCAAAAACACGATAGTCTTTTTTGTCGATGCGTCCGGCCAATGCCATACCACATGCGGCACTAATGCCCTGGCCCAAGGAACCGGTAGACATATCAACGCCCGGTGTATGTTTCATATCGGGATGGCCTTGCAACATGCAATCAATTTTACGTAAATTTTCCAATTCACCTTTATCAAAAAAGCCTTTTTCTGCTAACGTGGCATATAAAGCCGGCGCTGCATGGCCTTTAGATAATACAAAACGGTCACGATTGCCGTCTTTCGGATTCTTCGGATCAACGTTCATTTCTACGTAATACAGTAACGCCATGAGATCCGCAATGGATAAAGAACCACCGGGATGTCCCGATTTAGCGGCGGTTACGGCTTTGAGAATGCTTACGCGAATTGCAGTCGCCTTTTCTTGAACTAACGACTTCTGCTCAGCTGTTAATGTTGTCATAAAGACCCTCCATTCCTTTTAGGAAAATAAGTAACGCAGATTTCTGAATTCTAACGAAATATTCGATATAAAACAATATTATTGTAAACCTTTAGCCATATAATTGCCAGTGCCGCCTATAAGCCAAGCAACCGGCATATGTATACTATTTAGGCGTATCCAAGAGCGACAAAGCAATATGTGCATTTTTAAGTGATTCTTCGCGAAGCTTAATAATGCGTTGTACCACCTGTTGCTGTAATGCGGAGTTTTCAAGAAAACCGGCCGTCGCCGCGTATATGGTATCACTTTCGATTTCATCCAAAGTACCAACCGGCTCCTGACCAATCATCTGTAAGAAATTGGTAATTTTAGGATCGTACGAAATGCCTACTACGGGTTTTTCCATTAAAGACGCAAAAACCAAAGCATGTAAGCGAACCCCGATTAAAACGTCCATACAACCTTCCAAAGCTAAAAGCTCGGTCGTATTATACATGCGTTCCAACACTACCGGTTCACTCTTCATAAGGCTTTTAATGGCCATAGCTTCTTGCGTATCCGCCGGATGCTGCATGGGAATGAATACCACTTGGGCGCCCAATTCCTCATGCAATCGGTCGAGTGCTTTAGCCAATTCGCCGCGATAGGCAATCGATTGCTTCCAATTGCGCACCGATACACCTACGCGATAACGTACGCCGGACAACTGATACGGTTTTAATAAGCGTCGTCCGATAGTTTTATCTACGGGATGCATGGCCAACACTGCATCGGCGGTCACCTGAATAGGCACCTTAGTTACCCCCATATCGAGCAATTCCGCTTTGGAACGCTCATCACGGACAGTAATCATAGTGACTTTATTCAATACCTGACCGACAATCTGACGTGCTCGTTTACGGCGAAGCGGGCCGATGCCCTGTGCATAGAGCATAACCCGTTTACCAAAACTCGTGGCCAAAGTAATAATGCTTAAATAGTAATATAAGCTGCGTTTACTCGTTACATCCTGCAATAAACTGCCACCACCGCTAATCAATAAATCACAGCGACCGATGGCATTTAAAATACCAAACATGTCAAAACGGCCGATAGCCTTGACGCCGTGATTGGCTGCGGTGTGACCTGGATTGCCGGAAATAACGGTAATGTCCGCATCCGGTACTACTTCTAAAATAGCTTCCAAAATAGCAGCCAACATGGCTTCATCACCTGCATTACCGAACCCGTAATAACCGGAGATAACAAGTCTAGTCATTAGCTACCTCCCGTTTACGAGCCCATGTAACCACATAAGCTAAGAAGCGGAATACTAAAATTGCCACAACGCCGAAAACAACGCCTAACCAAAGGCCGTCATAACCGCGTGCAATGGACATCATAACCGGCGTCCGCAAATGACAGAAGGTTTCCACCATGGATCCGATACCGATAACCCCGGCAATCGTAAATAAGAAATGTAAAACCATAGGCCAACGACGCAAGAGGGCAAAAGATGCCAACATCAAAGCGGGATGACCGATTAAAAATTCTTTTTCACGAGGACGAGCATATAATGTATTTTCTAAGAAACGGCGTAAGGCAATTTCAAAGCCCGGCACCGGCACACCGGCTGTATGACCGCTGCGGCCCACAAAGACCCAGCCAACCACGCCAAGCATAGCAAAAATAGCAATCATATAAACCTTAACGTCCAAGGTCAAGAAAGATTTCATAAAGCTTCGGCATTCAGACCAGGAATCAATCGTACGGCCTTGCCAAAGCGGAAATCGCTGTAAATAAGCAATCGCGGTCAATATAATCGGTGCTACGAATACTAATTTAACACCGCGGAATAAAGCAAATTCCATGAAGAAACGGGTATTACCGAGCATAGCGGCAATCATAATACCACCGATAGCCGCAATAAGAGCAGCCCCTACCAGGTAAACCGCCGCCTCCAATGTAGCACGCCAAGGTCCTACAGCCGGTCCGTCAGCCCGACGTACCCAACAATCCATAATGAGGATAATGGCCACAACCGGTGCCGCAATCGCTGTGCTTAAGGCCCAAATTTGAGTGATTAAAGTACCACCCGTTACTGTATAAAGTACTACTGTAATTAACAGCAACGTAAAGTTTAATACTAACTGACGGTGCTTACGCATCGGCAAGAGTAAATTAACCATAAAGGTAAAGAGGGCCACGGCACCGGCCATGGTCAACACAACTGCGATTGGTCCCGGTGTATATGGCGGATAAATAGAAGCACGACCAAAGGTAAAGCCGCGATCTTCCAGTTTCTCTTTAAGCGATTTCATGTACGTAATACTTGATTCTAAGGCCGTCTTATTATCGCTGCCTTCTTCATAAATCGGCAATAAGTTAAAGCGAATATTACGTTCAATATCACTGATATAAAAACGTTGCGCCACTTCTTCAGGTGGTAATTTTTTGAACTCGTCCTTAGCAATTGTATATAAGCGACCAACACTGTATTCATCGGCTACGGCTAAGTCATTGTTAAAACCGACCTGATTTTCATATTGCAATTGATTTACCGCTTCAATCCCTACAACCGGAATACGCAAATTATGCAAATATTCATTAGTAAGGCCGATAAAATTAGGATAGCCTAACGCTTCCTTGCCTACAAAAACCATGCCCGTTACATTAGGTATACCATCCAAACGACTAAACACGAGGTCAACATTTTCACGGGTAACCTGTTTAAAGTTAGTAGGACGTACAATAACGTCAAAGCCCTGACGGCTTACTTCTTCGGCCTGTAAACGGGAGATGCTTAAATTCATATCCATCAATGCTTCGTACGGCTGTGACAACGCCAAAACAGGACCGCGGTTGGAGTACATAACCCCTACTTTATCTTTACCTAAGCGTTGAACCAAATCTTCGTGAATTTCTTTGAAGTAGCCTTCCTTACCGGGCGCCGCTACGATATAGGTGTAACCCGGCTGCGGTTGTGGTCCATAGAACTGCATAATAGCCGCATCTTCACCATGATAGACTAAAATCTCACCGGCATCACGAGCCTTGGTAAGTGTACGGTCATAAATGGCCATCCCTGTAACGCCTGCATCTTTTAAGGCTTTTAAGGCGTCAGCCGTACTTCGCTTTTCAAAAGAAGAAGCTCTCAATACAGCATCATAGTCGACTATATTTTCGATCTGATTTTGGGCTTCTTCCACTTGATGACGCTGTTGCACCAGGAATAATCCGGCCAACAAACCGATAATAATAATCGCAATAAGGACTAAAGAATGTTTTCTCTTTTTTCTATTAGTTTCCTTCACAGTAACACCTTTCTTACTTACTTATCGGATTGACAAACAAATGAAGTTCTCCATTTTCTGTTTCAATACGATCGGCTTTTACAGGAATTGGGAATTCCGCAAAGTCATAAATAGTAATCTGTTTTAATACGGAAGCATTTAACCCACCGATACCGGCGCCGTTAATTTCAAAGCGCTGCGGCGAGAATACGAGGGCATTGTTTTTGATTTCCAAGTTGCCTTTAATGCTGGCAGTGCCACGCACAAAGCCCATGTCCACCGACCCGACTACTTCAATACCGTCAGAATTAATCACTACATCTTGAATGGTTAGACCTTTTACAGCTTGTTCCATGAAGTCTTTCAAGTCAGAAGCTGTAACAGTACCTTCGATTTCACCTTTGCCCATTTGCTGAATTTCCATGGTCTGGTTCATAAATAAAGCGATAGGACTGAATTCTAAATTATTTACATCCATATGAACATCGGCAAAATTTAAATTGCCTAATTTTACATTTTCCAAAACACCACGCATAACATCTACGCGACCGCCAACCATGGCAATAGCCGGTGAAGATTCAATGCGTAAGGAAATTGTTTCAGGATGTAATTTATTGTTAATTTCCTGTTCCAGTTTGTTAGCCACAAAACTCGGCAAAAAGAATTGTGCCGCTACTACAATAGCTACTATGACAACAACTAAAAAGGCGATAAACTTTTTCATTTCTGTAATCGTCTCCTATATTTTCAAATTAGCTTCTTTCTTCAAATACCCTTCCATAAAGGCATCCAAATTACCGTCCATAACGGATTGAATATTCCCTGTTTCTACACCGGTACGATGGTCTTTGACCAAATTGTACGGATGGAATACGTAAGAACGAATCTGGCTGCCCCATTCAATAGCTTGATAGGTCCCGCCGATCTTTTCTTTTAATTCCGCTTGTTTTTCCAATTCCAGTTCAAACAATTTGGCACGCAACAGTTTTAACGCTTGTTCACGGTTTTGAATCTGTGAACGTTCACTCTGACATTGGACTACTACGCCCGTCGGAATGTGGGTCATACGAATGGCGGAGTCAGTTTTATTGATATGCTGACCACCGGCACCGCTGGCGCGATAGGTATCGACACGTACATCCTTCATATCCAGATGAATATCTACGGTATCATCAATTTCCGGCATTACATCAACGGCCGCAAAGGATGTATGGCGTCGTGCATTCGCATCGAACGGCGAAATACGAACCAAACGATGTACCCCTTTTTCAGACTTCAAATAGCCGAAAGCATTTTCCCCTTTAATGAGGAAAGTGGCACTTTTTATACCCGCTTCATCACCGGGCTGTTCATCCATCATGGTAATGGCAAAGCCGTGTTGCTCGGCCCAACGCAAGTACATACGAATCAGCATGGATACCCAGTCTTGAGCTTCCGTACCGCCCGCACCGGCGTGGAAAGTTAAAATGGCATTATTTGTATCATATTCACCGCTAAGTAACAATAATACTTCACGCCGTTCCACTTCTTCCGTAATGTGTTCAACCTGAGTCTTAAGTTCTGCTTCCATGGATGTATCCTGCTCATCGATGGCCATATCAAGCATAAGCTTTAAGTCTTCAATCTCTCCGACTAATGCTTTATAACCTTCTACGGCATCTTTAAGCTGGGTTGCTTCTTGGGAAATTTCTTTTGCCGATTCCGGATCATTCCAAAATTCAGGGTCACTCATTTTAACATCTAACGTAAATATACGATCTTCCTTCTGAGCGATGTTAAAGTGAATCCCTCATTCCATAAATACGCTCCTCTAAATTGTCAATAGGGCCTTTTAAATCCTCTAACAATCTATTCACCTCTTTCTGATAATACTACTGAAAAGCAGAAAATGGCCGCGCCGAAAATAACTCCCGGCAACGAACCATTCTGCGTGTTCTAATCTACATTTTGTGGTTCCAACACATCATCATGATGGGTTTGCGCATTGGCCAGGGGATCTGCAGCTGATTCTTCTTCAATCACATTGTCATTCAATTCGATACGAATGCGATAGAGATACATAATCGTATCTTCCTGAATGGCTTCAATCATAGCTTCAAACATATCATACGCTTCAAATTTGTATTCAACAAGCGGATTTTTCTGACCGTATGCACGAAGGCCGATACCTTCACGGAGCATATCCATGGAATCCAAATGTTCCATCCATTTGCTGTCCACAACTTTAAGCATAACTGCTTTTTCGAGTTCACGCATATTGGCTTCGCCAATGAGTTGTTCTCGTTTATCATATTCTTCATGCGCAATAGCAAGCAAACGTTCTTGCAATTCACCGCGGCCCAAATCTTCCATTTCAGCCACCGTAAACTGTCCCGGTTCTAAGAAGAAAAGTTCTAAATGTTTTAATAGACCTTCATAATCCCATTCTTCCGGATATAATTTTTCATCGGCATATTGATTCATAGCTTTAATTACTAAGGAATCAACCATTTCCATGATGGTGTCACGCAACGATTCATTGCCCAAGATTTTGCGGCGTTGATCATAAAGAACTTCACGCTGCTGATTCATAACATCGTCATATTCCAAAATATATTTACGAATATTAAAGTTATGATTTTCTACTTTCTTCTGAGCACGTTCAATGGATTTAGTAATCAAGGAATGTTCAATCGGTTCATCCTCTTCCATACCAAGTTTATCCATCATACCGGAAATATTATCGGCCCCGAAAATACGCATCAAGTCGTCTTCCAAGGATAAGAAGAACTGACTGGAGCCCGGATCGCCCTGACGACCCGAACGACCGCGCAACTGGTTGTCGATACGGCGACTTTCATGACGTTCGGTACCCAAAATATGGAGACCGCCAAGTTCAGCCACACCTTCGCCTAAAGAAATATCTGTACCGCGACCGGCCATGTTAGTGGCAATCGTTACCATACCGCGCTGACCGGCATTGGCTACGATTTCCGCTTCTTTTTCATGGTGTTTAGCATTCAACACATTATGTGGTACGCCACTCTTAAGAAGCATATCACTTAACTGTTCCGATTGTGTAATCGAAGTAGTACCTACCAATACAGGCTGACCTTTTTTATGGCGTTCTACCACATCTTTAACAACCGCTTTATATTTTGCCTTCTTAGTTTTAAAAATTAAGTCCGGCAAATCTTTACGAAGTAAAGGTTTATTTGGTGGAATTTCATATACTTCCAAACCGTAAATATTGTTAAATTCCTGTTCTTCCGTTTTAGCTGTACCGGTCATGCCCGCTAATTTCTCATACATACGGAAGTAGTTCTGGAACGTAATGGATGCCAAAGTCTGGCTTTCACGTTCAACTTTAAGACCTTCTTTGGCTTCAATGGCCTGATGCAAACCGTCGGAATAACGACGACCGAACATCAAACGACCGGTAAATTCATCAACGATAACAACCTGGCCGTCTTTAACTACATAATCCTTATCGCGATGCATCATGGCATAAGCACGTAAAGAGGCATTTAACAAGTGATTCAACTCCAAGTTGGCCGAATCGTATAAGTTTTCGATTTTAAGCATTTTTTCAACTTTGGCAATACCCGATTCAGTCGGTGCGATTGTTTTTTGCTTTTCATCAATCGTATAATCTTCACCGGCTACCAATTGCGGTACGACTTTTGCCAACGTATAATAGCTGTCCGTAGAGCGTTCACCGGGACCGGAAATGATGAGCGGTGTACGGGCTTCATCGATGAGGATGGAGTCAACTTCATCGACGATGGCATAGTTCAACGGACGCTGTACCATCTGTTCGGCATGAATAACCATGTTATCACGCAAATAGTCGAACCCGAATTCATTATTGGTGCCGTACGTAATATCGGAAGCATAAGCCAATTTACGTTGATTGTAATCGAGATTGGCTACAATAAGACCAACACTCAAACCAAGGGCACGATACAATTTACCCATCCACTCGCTGTCACGTTTTGCCAAATAGTCATTGACCGTAACAACATGCACACCTTTACCGGTTAAGGCATTTAAATACACCGGCAACGTAGCTACCAAGGTCTTACCTTCACCGGTACGCATTTCTGCGATGTTACCGCGATGCAAAGTAATGCCACCGATAAGCTGTACGTCAAAATGGCGCATGCCGAGCACGCGCTTCGAAGCTTCACGAACGACCGCAAATGCTTCCGGTAAAATATCATCCAATGTTTCACCGTCAGCCAGTCGTTTCTTAAATTCTTGTGTCTTAGCAGCTAATGAACTGTCACTTAAACCGCTAAGACTCGGCTCTAAGCCATTAATTTCATCTACAATGGCACGCATCTTTTTTATTTCGCGTGCGCTGTTATTACCAATTAATCTTTGTATAAAACCAAACAAATATCTCAACTCCTTAGGTCTGTATATTCTCTTATATACATATTCAATTAATTATATCACAAAGTTTCTAAAAAAACCAAAATATACAGTTTAAGTAATAAGCTTTTTACATATTATATACGGAAGTGTGACTGATTTTATACAAAATATGTATTTCCCGTTTTTGGGTTACTAACTGAAAATCGTTATCTTAAAGCCGGCTATGTGCAAATACCAAAAATGACCCCTTCTATGTTGAAGGGGTCATTAACGCATTCTTATTTGTTGTCAGCGTTTTCAGGTACATACCATAAACCGTTGTTATGGGTTTTCATGTATTCTTTGAATTCAGGCGAATTATACGCATCCTTCATATCTTTAGCCCATTGGGTATCTTTATTCTTATCCAATACAACGAGCTGTAAGAGTAAGTATGGTAAAATGTCTTCTTTCATCAAAGCAGTAGAAGGATCGATTTTAGCATTGTACACAATAGAACCGGTGATTACGATGTACGCAAAGTCGGTACGAACCGATGGAATTGTTAAGGACTTCATTTCTACAAAGTTAAGATTGTATGGGTTTTCCACAATATCTGCTTTAGTTACAGTGGCCAAATCTTTATTCGGATCTAATTTGATAAGGCCTGCTTTTTGAAGTAATGCATAGGCACGTGCCGTATTGGACGCATCATTCGGAACAGCGATAGTATCACCGTTAGCTACTTGGCTAAGCTGAGTTTTAGCGCCCGGATAGATACCGGCCGGTACTGTAGGAATCGGAGTTAACGCTACCAAATGACCACCTTGTTTTTCATTGAAGTTATTCATATACGCTGTATGCTGTTCAACGTTAAAATCTACTTCGCCGTCATTCAAAGCTACGTCAGCCTGTACTAAATCGGACATATCGCGAGCCGTAATCTTGTAACCTTTCTTTTCCATAATCGGTTTAACAGCTTGTTCAAAGAGTTCCGAGTACGGTCCCTGAGATTTACTGAAAACTAAATCCTTTTTGTCACCTGCTGCGGAGTCATTACCGCAACCGGCCAATAACACGGCGCCTAACACGGTAGCCGCCAACAACACACCAATCTTCTTAAAACGTTTGAAATTCATAATACCCCTACTTTCTTTCTCAATGATTGCGCATTTTAAATGCAAAATGATTACCCACAGTTTGAATAATCTGAACAAAAATAACAAGCACAACAACAGTAAACAACATGAGCGGGAATTTAGACGTTCGTACCCGTACGTGAGCGCCAAATCACCGACCCCACCGGCCCCGATAGCTCCGGCCATTGCCGTTGCCCCGATAAGCCCGATTGTACCGGTTGTAACCGATAAAATTAAGGATGCTTTTGCTTCCGGCAAAATAAAATGCCAAACAATCTCAAAATGAGAGGCACCCATGGCCTGCGCCGCTTCGATTATGCCCTTATCCACATCAAGCAGTGAATTTTCAAAGAGACGCGTCAAGTACGGCGCAATGAAAATAACGAGAGGCACTAAGGCCGCCGTCGTCCCGATACGCGTACCAATTAACAATTTAGTCAGCGGCAAAATAAACACCATCAAAATGATGAACGGCACACTGCGAATAATATTAACTACCGTATTCACTACGGCAAAGACGTAATTATTTCTTAAAATACCGTCCTTATTGGTCAGTACTAAAATGACTGCCAAAATAAGACCGATAATCGACCCGATGATTAGTGACACGAATACCATGTACAACGTCTCTTGGGCCGCCAGGATAATTTGCTCGTTCGGTACTCCCAAATCCGGCATCATAATGTAATCACCTCACATTCCAGTCCTGCATCACACATATATTTCTTGGCTGCGTCCAAATCTGCCGCAGCACCGACCACTTGTAAAATAAAGATGCCCAGAGCCGAATCTTGCAATTGGTTAACCGACGCAAATACGATATTCGTTTCCACGTTGAACTTGCGATTTACTTCATAGATAACATTTTTAGTTACTGCGTCACCTAAGAAGCGTAATTTCACCAGTTCATATGGTCTTGTATCCGCTTTTAACTGCGCCACCACATTGTCCGGAATGCGTTCCGGAATAACGGTCTGTACGAAACGTTTTGTCATGCTCTGCGTTGGATGACTGAACACATCAAGGACAGTGCCCATTTCTACAACACGACCATGCTCCATAACGGCTACGCGATTACAAATTTCCTGGATTACATTAATTTCATGCGTTACCAACAAAATAGTTATATTAAATTCTTTGTTAATTCGTTTTAACAACTTTAAAATTTGTTCTGTCGTTTCCGGGTCCAAAGCGCTGGTCGCTTCGTCACAAAGCAATATAGACGGATTTGTCGCCAGTGCGCGAGCGATACCGACACGCTGTTTTTGCCCGCCCGATAATTGAGTCGGATACGCATTGGCTCGGTCCGGTAAGTTAACGAATTCCAATAACTCTTTGACTCTTTTCTCAATCACATCTTCCGCCACTTTATTCAAACGAAGCGGAATCGCAATATTATCAAAAACCGTTTTCGAGTTCAACAAGTTAAAAGATTGGAATATCATGCCAATCCCCTTACGAACTTTACGAAGTTCATTGTGAGATAATTCATTAATATTCACACCGTCGATTAAGACTTCACCGGCAGTCGGCTCTTCCAAAGCATTAACCATGCGCAGCAACGTCGATTTGCCGGCACCACTGAAGCCTACAATACCAAAGATATCTCCATCCTGAACCGTCAGCGATACATCTTGCAAAGCCTTAACATGTTACTTTTTGATGATAAACTCTTTGTCAATATGCCTAAGTTCAATCATAAAATCCCCCCTATTGTATAAAAAAGGGCCTACCGCCTCCATGACAGAGGCGGTGGCCCGCGGTTCCACTCTGTTTACAACAGCATACTCACAGATGGATAGGCTGTTGCACTCAAATACTATAACGGCAGTTCACCGTGAAAACCTACTGATATTTCAGTTCTCCCGCTCACAAAGGCATTCAGTCCAACTACATCGTAATAAACTCTCAACCTAGGTTTATCTCTCTGTTCGGTTCATTGAACGTACTTGTTTTGTTCATTGCGTTTTATATACTCTTTTATGTTTTAGTATAATTCTCATCGATTTTTTAAAACATATCATTATGATAGGTTTTAACTACTTTTTTGTCAAGGACAAAATAAATCCATACTATTACTAAAAATTTCTATATATATAATAATAGCAAAGATTCGCTAAAAATCCAACAGCATCATGAACATTTTACCAAACTGTCTATATATTACTAACGATCCACTGCATAGTATAAAAATTTAAACATAATCAGTGTTATAAAAAAGCTGTAGCAGATTATGTACTCACAATCTGCTACAGCTGCTATATATTCAGTTATCTAAACGTCCTACGGTATTCTCCCTTCGGAGTAGCCTTTAAAGCTCCGGCTCAATTAACCCATAGGAACCGTTTTTACGACGGTACACTACGTTCATAACTTCTGTTTCTGCATTGTAGAACATAAAGAAGTCATGACCAACCAAATTCATTTGCATAATGGCTTCTTCCACACTCATAGGTCGAATCGCAAAATGTTTGCGGCGAACTATGCTGATTTCTTCTTCCTGAACAGGAACTTCCGGAACATATGCATCCGGTTTGAAGCCTGCTTCTTTCTTGAAGCGCCGTGCCAAACGAGTTTTATATTTATGAATTTGACGAACAATTTTATCGACTACTAAATCAATAGCCGCATACATATCTGTATTCGATGCAACCCCGCGAAGAACAATCCCTTCAACGAAACAGGTGAGTTCAACTACGCGATTTTCTTTTTCTACTGAGAGCACAGCTTGTACATCAAATGGTGCATCAAAATAACGAGCAAGTTTATCTACACGTTTTTCCAAATACTCGCGGAGAGCTGCTGTTACTTCTAAATTCTTACCTCTTACTGTTACTTTCATATAAAACACCCTTTCTTCTCAAGTTCTAAACTACGAACTTGTTTCTATGTTTATATAATTCTCCAAGGATGTACAAAAGTCCTCTTTATTTTTTGAAAAATTTTTAAATTTTTTTATAAATTTTTTACAAATCTTAAACACCCCTATAAAGAAGGGCTTTCACAAAGTTTTTCAAGTAAAATTGTAATTTTGGCAAATAAAAAAGACCGGCCGAAGCCGATCTCTCAGTGTAGTTATTTATGCTTTAGTGACATTCGTAGCCTGTGGGCCGCGAGGTCCGTCAACGATTTCAAAGTTTACTTCTTGACCTTCGTTCAAGGATTTGAAACCATCTTCCTGAATCGCGGAGAAATGTACGAATACATCGCCACCGTCTTCTCTTTCAATAAATCCATAACCTTTTTCTGCACTGAACCACTTAACTTTACCGAGCATAAAAGACTCCTCCTAAAAAATCCCTGCATTAGAGTACTTATGGTACCCTTCAATAATGTTAACACAGTAAGTATTAAAAAACAAGTTTATTATGCTGTATATGCATTATAAGTATACAAACAATTATTTATGGCTCTATTATGCAAAATTAAACAGCTTGTTAATTATAAAGTAAAAATTTTTAACTATTGCCAGGCTGCAAACATCGACAAATACTGTGTTTAACAAGATTATTAAAACTTTTAATCAAAAAGTCATAAATTAATTTTCTAATATAAAATATAAAATAATCTGTCACAATTTAGTCATAAATAATTAAAATTTATTCATCTTGAATCATATAAAATAACGCCCTTAATTAAGGGCGTTATAAAGCAATTATAAAATTTTAGAAAGGAACAGTTGGGTACGTTCATTGGTCGGATGTTCAAATACATCTTTTGGAGTTCCTTCTTCGAGAATCTTGCCTTCATCAACAAAGAGAACGCGAGTCCCTACTTCCTTAGCAAAGCCCATTTCATGCGTTACTACAACCATGGTCATGCCTTCTTTGGCGAGGTTCTTCATAACATCGAGAACTTCACTTACCATTTCCGGATCAAGCGCCGAGGTTGGTTCATCAAAGAGCATCACTTTCGGCTTCATCGCGAGCGCCCTGGCAATAGCTACACGCTGCTGTTGCCCGCCGGACAATTGCTGCGGATACGAATCGGCTTTGTCCTGTAGGCCTACTTTGGCCAACAACTCAAGGGCGATTTTTTCAGCTTCTTCCTTGGACATCTTGCGAATCTTCTGTGGTGCCAAGGTAATATTATCGAGTACCGTCATATGCGGGAATAAGTTAAAACGCTGGAATACCATCCCTACTTTGGCACGCACATTGTTAATGTTTTCTTTAACATTTAAATTCATACCGTCTACGATAACATCGCCGGAGGTTGGCTCTTCCAAATAGTTCATGCAGCGCAACACCGTACTCTTACCGGAACCGGACGGTCCGATAATAACGACTACTTCCCCGCGTTCCACATGAAGATTAATCCCTTTAAGGACTTCGTTTTTACCAAAACTTTTATAAACATCAATCATCTTAATCATTTGATATTATATCTCCTTTCAAGGAATGCAACTAATTGCGAAATACTTAAGGTCATAATTAAATAAATAATCGCAACGGCTGTCCAAATTTCAAAGGATCCGTAAGTTCTGGCAATAATCAACTGACCGCGACGTGTCAATTCTTCAAAGCCGATAACCGATACTAAGGAGGTATCTTTCATCATGGCGATAAATTCATTACCAAGTGGCGGAATAATCGCTTTAAATGCCTGTGGCATCACGATATAGCGCATAGTTTGAGCCCAAGTGAGACCTAAGGAACGACCAGCTTCCATCTGGCCTTTATCGATAGACTGAATACCGGCACGGAAAATTTCGGAAACGTAAGCACCGGAGTTAATACTACAAGCCGTAACCGCAGCCACATATGGATTGATGGATTGTCCGATAACCATTGGCAAGGCAAAATAAATCATAAAAATCTGAACCAATAACGGTGTGCCACGGAACAATTCAACGTAACATTTAACTAATAAACGAACAATTTTAAAGCGTGACAAATTAGCCAACGCGGCAATCATACCGATGAAAAAACCGCAACCAACCGCCATTACCGTAATTTGTATCGTAATGACCGCCCCTTGTAAGAGAATCGGTATATTATCCCAAATTAAACTCCAATCGAAACTCATAACTAACCCTTTCCTTATAACTAATACTTACCAATCACTGTATATTCTCAAGCATCTTTTATTACCGAGTAATATATATACTGTTTTATATGCTTACGTCATTATAGATGTATTTTTATACAATGTCAATAGTTATTTAATCATATTTTGGTAAGCCCGGGCTAATCGCTTCACTGCTTCAGTTAAGTCATCCGGTCCAAGGCCGGTAAAATTAAGCCGCACATAGCCTCGTTCCGGTTTATTTACAAAAAACGGAGTGCCCGGAATTACCAAAACCCCGGCTTTTATGGAATTTTGAAAAAATTCATACTCAGCCACATTTTCCGGTAAGGCCAGCCACAAAAAGAAGCCCCCTTCCGGCACGGTAAATGTGAATTCAGGCAACAATTGCTGCAAACCGGCTACCAACGTATCTCGTCGTTCCTTATATACCTTATTCATTGACGCCACGTGACCATCGTAAGAATATATATTCATAAAACCGGCCGCCAATGCATGATCCGGCAAGGAACTATGTATATCGGAGCATTCCTTAACCAAAGAAAGCTGCGTCACAATATCTGCCCGGCCTGCTACCCAACCGATTCTTAGTCCCGGGCTCAAGGTTTTAGACAGGCTTCCCATGAAAAGAACTTGTCCTTTCGCATCATAAGCACTAAGCGCTTTATGATATTTGCCGGTGTAGGTAATTTCACCGTAAGGATTATCTTCTAATATAATTACATTATATTTTGCAACCAAATCCATAAACTCACGGCGTCTTTTATCAGACCAACAAAGGCCCGTAGGATTCTGATAGTCAGGAATTACATATATCGCCTTAATGGTGGAATCTGTTTCAAGAGACTTTGCCAATAACTGTAAATCCATGCCTTCTTCGTCACAAGGAATCCCCTTGAGTGAAGCACCCGTCATAGCTAAGCAATTCTTAGCGTCAATAAAAGTGGGATCTTCTACCAACACGGTATCACCCGCTTCTAAAAATAAGCGAGCTGCCATATCCAATGACTGCATGGAACCGCTGGTTACCTGAATTTGGCCGGCCTCAATATTAATGCCGTATTTAGTCATAATACGACTTAAATGGCGGCGTAATTCCAAACCGCCCAAACCGTCCCCATATTGTAGCACTTCACGCCCTTCTTCTTTAAATACTTTAGCCGCTACAATACTTAATTCTTCCACCGGGAATAATTCCGATGCCGGAACACCTTCACCGAGTGACAAAATGCCCGGCACCGTTTTAGCCTCATCCTTTAAGGCCGCAATGGCGGAACGCTCCAATTGAAGCGCCCGCTTTGCATATAATTTTGTGTAATCCATTTGTATCACCTGTCACTTAAGCCGAATAATTATTGAATGTCACCAAACCATTTTTGCTGTAATTTATCATATTCGCCGTTAGCTTTTAATTTTTCAAAAGCCGCATTCATTTTATCCAATAGCTCTTTATCATCCTTACGAACCGCAATAGCTACCGTATGATCTTGTAAGCCAACCGGTACAATTTTTAAATCTTTCATGTTTAATTTTTGAATGTAATATTTAGCTACCGGTTCATCGAGCATGGCAATCTGAATATTGCCGGCTTCTAAATCTTGAAGCATAGTGGTAATAGCGTCAAACTCTTTAACCGTTGTACCCGGTTTTTCCTGCGCCAACATAGCACCGGTAGTTCCGATTTGTGCGCCTACGGTTTTACCGGCAATATCCGCTTCACCGTTAACATTATTGGTATCTTGACGAACCACCATAACGAGTTTTACATGATAGTACGGTGCTGTGAAATTAACTTTAGCCTCACGCTCTTTTGTCACTACAAGGCCGGATGCAATAGCATCAATCTGTTTACTTTGCAAGGCTGGGATCAAACCATCAAAAGGAAGACTTACAAATTTTGATTCATAGCCCATTTCTTTAGCCAAGGCATTACTTAAATCTACGTCAAAACCTTTATAGGTGTTATCTTCGGCAAACTCAAACGGCGGATACGTAGTTTCCGCACCAAATGTAATTACCTTTTTGTCAGAAGCCGTGTCACTGCCGCAACCCGCTAAAACACCGGCCGCTAAACCCACTGCCATAAATAAGGTTAACCCTTTTTTCCAATTCATAATGTTCCTCCTCATTTCACAAAACATTGTGTAATAATACTACAATTTTATACTACCATGTAAATATACAAAAAGGTACTATGCTAAAATTTTAGCGCTTGTATTGCTAAATATTTTTACATAGTACTTCCTGTTGCTCAAATGTATTGGCTAAGGTAATTAGAGCACAACATTTAATTTAACGATTTGCCCTGATTTAATCAGTTACCGGACCATTCAGTCGGCATATCAGCAGGGGCATCAGTTTTGAACCATTTCTGGTAAATAGCGTTCAATTCGCCATCTTTCTTCATTTCGGCTAAGGCTTTATTTACAGCTTCCTGTAATTCTTTGTTGTTTTTAGCAAATGCGAAGCCAAAGTATTCTTTCGTATTAGGATACGGAATTACTTTTACATCACCTTGATGTTTAGATGCATAATATTGTGCTACCGGTAAATCAAGTACGGCTGCATCAACGCCACCTTTATTAAGTTCTAATAAGGCATCACTGCTGTGGTCAAACTGTTTCAATGTTGCATTGGCAATTTTGCCGGCTAAATCAGCACCGGTGGTCCCCATCTGAACAGAAATGTTTTTGCCTTGTAAATCTTCTAATGTATTAATAGGCGAGTTACCTTTAACTACTACGGCCATACCGGATTCATAGTAAGGAGCGGCAAACAATACTTTTTCGGATCTTGCTTTCGTAATCGTCATACCGGAAGCCGCCATATCAATATCTTTATTGCCAAGACTTGGAATCAAAGCATCAAAGGCTACATTTTTGAACTGCACATCGGCGTTCATCTTTTTAGCAATTGCTTTTACCATATCGATATCGAAACCGGTTAAATCTTGGGAACTTTCATCCTTAAATTCAAACGGTACAAATGTCGCATTAGTACCTACTTTAATCACTTGTTTGCCATTGGCAGCTTGACCGCTGTTCGAATCACTGCCGCAACCGGCCACCAAAGCACCCATGGCTAATACCGCCATACCTGTTAACATAATTTTCTTCATCTTCTGTGTAAACATAATTCCATCTCCTACTCTTCTTCTTGTATAATCATGAATTCAAACTCTCTCTCAACTGAGTTTCTCTAATTGGTATGACATGATTATACATAACCTTGCATAAATAGTCAATAGCTAAATGTATAAAAATTCAGAAAATTTTGTATAAAAATAAAAGGCAGCCCGAAAGCTGCCTTTTTACATACGGCTGACCTGGTCTTTGCCCCCACACTCGCCTACTGGAAGGTTCGCTCCTAAGCCCGTGGCTCCCCACTACTACTCCTCTCGATTTTATCGGTAGGTCTTACATCTAAGCCGCACCATGCTCATAATGTCGTTGCACTACTTACGTGGATCGTTTTGCCTGCGACTGGCCTCGACTTTCAACCACAGACCCGTATGAAGAAATTATACGCAAAGAATTTTACTTTGTCTATATAAAAATGATATGGCAAAAATATTTATTTTCCTTGATACTTTAGGTTGTGAAAGTATTCAATCTTTACAATTCCTTTACTTACCGTATTCTCTTTTAGTTTCTCATAAATCAACCATACATCTTTCAATTTTTCAACAACTTGCTATACATAGATAGCAACGTCAACCTATACCAAAAAAATCCTAAATATTGTATAATGTGTTTACTTGTTAAATGGGGACACAAAGGGAAGGACTCAGTATTATGTTTATGTTATCTTTAATGCAGCCATCGGGCTTATATGAATTGGAAAAAGATAGCTTAGAAGCTATCAGTGCCCAGCTCCTGCAGATGATTCGCATGAAAAGCTACGAGCTATATACACACTCCATTAATGTAGCGAATCACTCTGTCAGCATTGCCGCAAAACTAGGGCTACCGGCCAACGAAATAGAACAAATCAGACATGGCGCATTATTGCACGACTTGGGTCTTATTATGATGCCCTCTGCGGTTTTAAAAAAAGCGCCATTCTTTAATCGTCAGGAATTATCTAAATATCGTCAGCATCCGGCAAACGGGGCAAACATGATTGAAAACTATCCATGTTGTCAATCGATTATCCCCTACATCCGATACCATCACGAGCGTTGGGACGGTTCCGGATTTCCTAAACACTTATGCGGCAGTAATATTCCACTAGGTGCTCGCATCATCGCCATTGCCGATTACTATGATTCCGCTATTAATCCGTCAACGGAATCCTGGTCTAAGAGTAAAAAAACGGCTAAACAGGAATTATTCAGTGGTTCCGGTATTTATTTCGATCCTGATTTAGTCAAAGCCTTTATTGAAATTATCGGCTAATACAATTAAACGCCATTATATTCGTTCATATAATATAAGCCCAATGACAAGAAACAGTTCTCGCTAAAGCGGGAGCTGTTTTTTTAATATTTACTCTTACATCACTGTAGAAATCTTGTATAATAATAACATCAATAATAATGTTATCTTAGGGAGATATATCAATGAACTATTATAATGATATAGAAGAAAGATTGGCTCAACAATATCTTACACTAGGCGTTGGCACCAATAAAATATGCACTGATTGTCACCAAGATTCAAATTTATCCATGCCTATTGGTTGCTGGTGTGTTGGGTCTAATTTTAATAACCACCAAAAGCGTATTTTATTCGTAGGAAAAAACGCCAGAGGTAATCCTGGCGCAATTGAAAATAATTTTCGTAATACCTTTCAATATGCCCGTGACAAGCTATGGAACAAACGCTGGGCATATTGGAGCTATACCCGCGCTATTTCGCAAAAAATATTCAAGAATGATTCTATTGAGAACATTGCTTTTACCAATATAGTAAAATGTAACAGTTCAGGAGGAGTAGATACTACTTCTGATTCTATAAAAAATAATTGTATATTAAAGTTAAAAGTGCTTCAAAACGAATTACAAATCATCAACCCTACACATATAATTTATTATACTTCCTATTTTTATGACAATTATATTCCTAATGTCTTTAACAGCTTTACTATTAATTACAATGGTATTAGGTCTATCGGAAAAAGAACAATGCCTTGGCAAGAAGCAATTGCGACTCTAGGCAAACAAACCTTTTATGTGCTTCGTGTCGGACATCCTCAATATAAGGAAAAAAGTAGCTTTGTTGACGAAATCTCTAATTGGATTGAAAATACTTGATATTAAACTACATAAATTTCTAATGGCCCCCAGCCAATGTAACCCCTACTATATTTTTAACCTTATACGTCTCTTTCAATACTTCCGCTGCCGATTCCAAGGTGGCTCCGGTTGTAAAAATATCATCTCAAAGGTGTCTGTATTTGATACAATCGAACGATAGCAGGGATTTTGAACACCCCCGTGTTCACTTCAATCGTTGTTGTACTGATTGGCTATCTTCTTGAGCAGAAGTGCTTTTTCCATGAACCAGTCAAAGTAAGTTTTATATTCTTTTCTATCAAACGCCGCATCAAGCTCCTTGGTCAAAAGCATACGTCCATCTTTTTCACCTTCTGACCACTCAATGGAAGCGCCTAATTCCTTTTCTATCGTATCTTGATTATCTTTCAGCTGCCTATACCAATCCTTCCCCTTGGCAACATACAAGCCCGCTGTCGCCCGATGGCGGGATGTGTTGATTGTAAATTCTACCACCACAGATGATACGCCGGTACTTAGGTTGTACCAATTGGTCGCGAAAGCCTTTCTGCATGAGAAGCTCTTGCTGAACTTACTGTCTTTATCGAAGGCATAATCACAGAACTGCTGCCAAAAGTTCAATTGGAATTTCCGCAGTGGCGTCAAGGTTTCTGCAGCTTTTACCGTTTTTGCCCATTCGTTGGGACGTTCTACAACATTAAACCGTGGTGCCGGCAATGAATCCCCAATGCGCCAGAGTTCAATTTCAATCAGGAAAAAACCAATATTTTCATCCGTATGCTGATTCAGCCATCCGATAGCCTGTTCATGCTCATCACGAGCCCTTTTGACAATCCAGACTATAATTTCAGCGTCTTTCCCTGCCGCATACATAATGATTTTTCCCAAATGATCATGGTCGGTATCTTCCAGCTGATTCTCGATGATAATCCCACGGGAACTCCCGCTTTCGCGGGCGTAGATGTCTACACTGAAACTTCCTACTGGAGATTCCGTTTTCTCAAGCTCCAGGTCAATTTCAATGGCATCACTCAGCTGTTCCAGATTTTCTTTTTGGGCAAGCCATTTTGAAAAATCCTGTTCCTCATGCGGCCAGATAGACCGCAAGTCATCAATCCGTTTCATGCACCCTAGTTTTTCCATATATGTCACTTTGCTTCCCGATGCTTTAGAAATGCTTCTCCTCTGCCGCCTTGAAATTATAGACTGGTTTCATCACGTCGATAACGTCCACGGTGTCACCGATGACATCCAAGATATCATCAAGGGATTTATAGGCCATAGGAGCTTCGTCGATGGTGCCTTCGTTTACCGATGTCGTATATATGCCTGCCATCTCCTGCTGGTATTCCTTGAGGGAAAGCTCTTTGATTGCCTGTGTACGGGACATGATGCGGCCTGCGCCGTGCGGGGCAGAGTAATTCCATTCAGCATTGCCTTTGCCAATGGCCAGGATGCTTCCGTCACGCATGTTGATGGGAATAAGGACCTTTTCACCCTTATGTGCGGCGATGGCTCCTTTTCTGAGGATCATCTCATCGACATCGATGTAGTTGTGGATGGTATGGAAGGCTTCGCCGGGCTGAAGGCCAGCTCTTTCCAGCAGTTTTTTGGCAATCTGCTCCCGGTTCAGTCTAGCAAACTGCTGGCAAAGAGCCACATCATGCAGATACTGCCTCAGGTATTTTCCGGAGACAAAGCAAAGATCTTCCGGCAGCTTTTCCCTGCGTTGTTCTGACTTCGCCTGCTGGATGGCCTCCTGGATCTCTTTTTGCCGTCCTGCCGCCTTGTATTCTGCTATGATATGCTAGAGCCGTTCTTCCAGTGTTTCATCATGGGCATTCAGCTCAACGGCCATGCGCTGATAAATCTCCGCCACCTGTTTTCCCAGGTTCCGGCTTCCTGTATGGATGACGAGATAATGTCGGCCATCATGGGTTTTATCGACCTCGATGAAATGATTCCCGCCGCCCAGAGTGCCGATACTGCAGGCAATCCAGGACAGATTCTTCAGCTTGTCATAGCAGTAGAGTTGCTGCAAATCAAAGTCAGCCTGCTTCTCGAGCCAGACATTCATCCCGGAAGGCACGATGTAAGCCGCTTCATCGAGTCTGGCAAAATCAATCGGCTGCTTGTCAAGAGCAATCGTATACATGCCACAGCCGATGTCCACGCCGACGATGTTCGGTACTGCCTTGTCTGTGATTGTCATCGTCGTACCAATCGTACAGCCTTTCCCGGCATGGACGTCCGGCATAATCCGCACCCGGCTCCCCTTCGTCAGCTCATAGCTGCACATGCGGCGGATTTGTTCCCTCGCTTTCTCATCGATACTCTTGGCATACGATATTGCCGTTGTAACTGTTCCTTCAATCCGTTCCATTGTCGCTTCACCTGCCGTCCCTGAGTTCCATAATTTTCTACTATTATACAACAGTTTACAGCTTTTAAGCCGCTTGCTCATCGCCCCAAGCCAATGCTTGCAAAGCCTTGAGCAATGTGCTTGAATTTATGCTACTTTGGGCTTTGGACACCAAAGTGGCGAAAAATACTTCCTTGTGGATCTGCTGGCTTAGCGCGTGCCGCAGCTCTTGCGGGCTCTTGTCCCGGTAGGTGTTCAGCCGCTCGTCCTCATACGGCAGGATCTTCATGAGAGCGTGCCCGGAATTCGTTAGGTTCAGCAGATGCTCAATCGCAGTCTTTGTGCGAACTTTGTAGCTGCCGAGCTCCCAGAACATCTTCTGCTCGTAGTAGTTCGTCTCAATGCCCCAGCGGAGCTTGTAGAGCTTGAGCGGGTAAATCGCCATATGCTTGGAGCTGGTGTTGCGGAGCCCTTTGTTCTCCTGCCAAGCAATGCTCATGTGCAGCGCCATCGGATCTATGGTGCTGAAAAAGAGACGGTACGAGCCACTCTTGCTCAGCGTCACATAGGCATGGACGGTATGGTCGCCAAAGATGCGCGTTTTCACCAGACGGTGAGCAACAAAATAGTTGTCCATCCGGCAAAGGTAATTCGTGAAATCATTGGCAATCTCGTCCAGCATCAAGCGTTTACCGTACTTTGGTGGACGGCCGCGACGGCCTGCCGTCGAATCCGGCAACTCGAACATGGCCGTATCGTGGCGTGCATTGCAGGTCACATTGAGATTCGGATAGCTGAGAGCATGTGCGAGCAACTCGCGCTTGGCGTACCAGCTATCGAAGAGCAGGATGACCTGGCGTTTTTCAAGGATTGGCATGACTTCATCGAGAAGCTGGCAGGCAAGTGTCAGCTTCGAGGCTTCGCCGTTGCTCATGACGTAGCCAATCGGCACCGCGATATAACGGATCTGCTGCTTGCCTGCGGTCTCATGGAGGACCGGCACGCTCATCGTCAGGCTGACGAAGGCATGCCCATTGAAATAGGACTTGCCATCGTGTTTGGCGTGGTCGTACAGGATGCCTACACCGTCGAAGTGCTTGCCCCACTTGGCAATGGACGTGTCGTCCACGCTGAGCAGGATAGGCTCCTGCCGCAGTGCCTCTGGCACTATGGCAAGCGCCTGCAGCGCCAAGGCCTGGCGAATGGATGCATCCGTGACGAGGCCGTTGCCAAGGGCGCGGTAATAGCTGTTGAGCGATGCGTCCGTCTGCTTCGATAGGAACTGCCGGAACAGGCAGCGCACCGACGGCGCCGACTCCAGAGCCAGTTGAGCAATGAGTAACCACGCCAGCAGATGGCGCGTCCGTCTCGTCGCAGATGGGAACAAGGAAGAAAAAGTCGTCAGGAGTCTGTTAACTGTCGGCTGACTGGTGTATAATTGAGACATCACGTAGCACCTCTCGTGTTTGGTTTGTGGTGAATCTTGAAGTGGTAAACTAAAATTGGACACGGAGGGGGTAATTTTTGGACATACGGTGTATACTGTACGGATAGTACGAAATTAATTATCGGACAGAAATTCTCCCTCACAGGACAGGAGGTTTGCCGTGAAGTACACAAAAGAACAGAGATTGGACATTGGCCGCCGCATTTACGACGGCGAAATCAGCCGGTATGAAGCTGCAGAGGAATACGTTATCAATGAGCAGACGGCACGGAATTACATGAGAATGTACCGGGATGCCAACCAGTTGCCGCCCAAGCAGGGACGAAGAAGCATCTGTGCGCCCTCGTTCAAGAAAGCTCCGGCAGAGCTGGATGAACTGAAGGCGATGACAAAGGAAGAACTTATCCAGGAACTAATCAAGGCCAAGATAACCGAGGCACGGCTAAAAAAAGGCTACGAGGTGAAGGGGGATGTATAATGTACCCATAGTCATAGACAGTTTGAGAGAGAGTATAGAAAGTGATATGGACATGAAAAGAGTATATTCTATATGAATAGATTTTATATTTGTAAAATTACTATTTTGGGACATTTAGCAAGAAAAAAACAAGTATTGGACAGCTTTCTCTTGGTAAATCCTAAAAAATGGACATTTTTTTCTTTTTGATTGTCTAAAATCGTTTTTGAGCAACTTTTTTCCAAACTGAATGTTATACTATGAATACCAAGCGGAGGTGCTCAAAATGACTGTTAAGCGCTTTACGGAACAGGAGAAACTATTGTTGCGTAAAAACCCCTATACATACAGGGTCACTGATAATATGATATTGTTGACGGTAGAGTTTAAGGAGACATTTTGGAAACTATATATTCAGGGCTTTTCACCAGTGTCTATTTTTAGGGAGTTAGGGTATGATCCTGATCTTTTGGGACAATACAGAATTAATAATTTTGCTTTTAAGCTAAAAAAAGCGATAGAATCCGGAAAGTCTCTTACTCAAGGTGTTGGTGGAGAGATAAAAACTCCGCCGAAGAATAAAGATTACAGCGAGTTACCAATAGAGGCAACAATAGCATCCATGCAGTATGAATTGTCTTATCTTAGACAGGAGGTTGAATTCTTAAAAAAAATGTGTTGCTTGGACAAATCAGATTAGCGCGTGAAATAGCTTTGGGGCTAGCAAATAGAAAGTTTCAATTAATTCATAATTTGGTATCTAGGCCAGATAATCGATTGAAAATAGTCCATTTATGTAAACTTGCTCATGTTACTAGATCTGGATACTATAATTGGTTAAGCAACATGGAATTTCGTAATGCCAAGGAGCAAAAAGATAGGGAAGACTTTAGTATTATTCTAGAGGCATATAAATTTAAGGGGTATGATAAGTGCATCCGGGGCATACATATGAGGCTATTGCATTTAGAGAAGCCGGTACTTATGAACCTAAAAAAGATAAGACGATTAATGGTGAAATATAATCTGAGATGCCCTATTAGAAAGCCTAATCCCTATCGGCAAATAGCAAGAGCTTTGAGGACCAACAAGGTAGCACCTAATCTTTTGAACCGGGAATTTAAAGCACATGGACCTAGAAAAGTATTGTTAACAGATATAACTTACATACCATTGAATGATAAATACTGTTATTTATCTACAATTCTAGACTCCTATACGATGCAAGTACTTGGATATTGTCTTAGTGATTCATTGGCAATAGATTTCGTGTTGGAAAGTGTTAATATGGTGCTTGCTAGGCATGGAAGCGAACTTTCTAGTGAGACTATTATTCATTCGGACCAGAGTTCACACTATACGAGTTATAAATTTATACAGTTTGTTAACGATGCTAATTTAAGGCAATCTATGTCGAGAAGAGGTAATTGTTGGGATAATGCACCTCAGGAGAGCTTTTACGGGCACATGAAGGATGAAATCCATATATCTGAGTGCAAAGATTTTGAGTCTCTGCGTTTAGAAATAGATAGGTGGATGGATTATTACAACAACTACAGATACCAATGGAAGTTAGCAAAGCTATCCCCAAACGAGTATTATGAGTATATAAAAACGGGTATTTACCCATTGAAGATAATTTAATAAAAAATAAGAAGCAGCGATTCCAAAAGGGGTCGCTGCTTCTCTCTTTCTTTTGAAAATGTCCTTGACAAAGGGTACGGTTTAATGGTACTGTAATTCTGTACGGCAACAAGATTATCAAGTAATCATGGAACTATCCGGAGAAATTCCGGTGAAGCTTCTTTGCAAGACAATGGGCATCCAGAGGAGCAGTTTCTACGCTTGGAAAAAACATCTTTCTCAGCCGTCGGGCAAAGAAAAGCGCCTTTTGAGCAACGTCCTGCTGTTCCAGGAGTACCATTGGAAGTATCCATCGCACGGCTATCGCTGGCTGAACGCCAAGATACGGTTGGACAAAGAGATTGTCCTGTCCGATCCCTATGCCCACAAATGCTGTAGGATTGCGGGAATCAAGAGCAAATCCAAGCACTACAGGTACAAGAAGGCTGGCGATCCAGCGCGGATATTTCCCAACCTGCTCATGTCTGAAATGCAGATCGATGGGCCAATGCAGTGCATCGTGAGTGATATGACCGCTTTTTATGTGAAAGGCATCTACCATGAACTGACTCTTTATATGGATCTATGGAACAATGAGATTGTCAGTCATTCCCTCTCTGCAAAACGCGGTGATCGCATGACTTACATCAGCGGACTGGAAAATCTGATTGAGTGGCAAAAACGGCATCCGGAGCACCAAATGGTTCTCCATTCTGACCAGGGATCGGTCTACGCCTCCAAAGCCTACAACGAGCTATTGCCCATGTACGGCATCACCCGATCCATGTCACGTGCCGGGACCCCCACAGACAATGCCGCTATGGAGTCCATCAATGGATGGATCAAGGCGGAGCTGTTCATGGACTTGCATGTGACCGGCGAGAAACCGGTCAAGGAGGAGGTGGATGACTACATTCTTTTCTTCAATGAACAGAGGCCAGCCTATTCCTTAGGCTACCTGACGCCGAAGCAGTATCGGGAACGTCACACGCCCATCTGCTGATCTCGTCTGCATTATCGATGGCATGGTTTGTCTAACAAGCTTGAAGGATGTCAGAAAAGTTGATGAATCTTGTACATCGATTCGTTTTTTATGCCTGATTTTTTTAGTTTTGTGTCCAATTTTTGTTGACAAGTGCAAGTGACTGCATCTTTGATTGTATGAAGTGATGTATTAGTAATGGCAATAAGAGTGCTAATTGCTGATGATCACGCTCTATTGAGCCAATACGACCCGTTGAATTTGGCGGGTCGTTCAACAGATAGTAGGAGGTTATTATGAAGAAATTTTGTTTTTTGTTTTTGATAATCTGTGGCTTGATGGTTTTCTGCCTTCAGGATTGTCAAGCGCGGCAGAAATTAAATCTTGCTGATCTGGAAAATAAATATAACGCCGTGATTGGTGTTTACGCCGTTGACATGGAGAATGGAAAAAAAATTTGCTACAAACCTGATACGCGTTTTTCCTACTGCTCGACACACAAAGTTTTTACGGCTGCAGAATTGCTAAGACAAAAAAATACCTCCGATTTGAATGAAATTCGTAAGTTTTCGGCGGAAGATATTTTGTCCTACGCGCCAATCACCAAAGACCATGTTGCTGATGGCATGACGCTGGCGGAAATTTGTTCGGCATCGCTCAGGTGGAGTGACAACACGGCGGCAAATTTAATTTTGCAGGAGATCGGCGGCGTGGAAAATTTCAAGGTGGCACTTAAAAATATTGGCGACAAAACTACCAAACCTGCGCGAAATGAACCTGAACTTAATCTTTTCAATCCAAAAGATAATCGTGATACTAGCACGCCGAGACAGATGGTAAAAAATTTGCAAGTCTATATATTCGGCGATATTTTGAGCGACGACAAGAAAAAACTGCTGATTGATTGGATGAGCGACAATTCCATAACCGACACGCTTATCAAGGCAGAAACTCCGCAAGGTTGGAAAGTTATCGACAAGAGCGGTTCAGGCGATTATGGGGCGCGGAATGATATTGCCGTGATTTATCCGCCCAATCGCAAACCCATTGTCATGGCGATAATGTCGCGCCGCACGGAAAAAAATGCAAAATCTGACGACGCTATGATTGCGGAGGCGGCAAAACGAATTTTTGATAATTTAGTATTTTAAAGGGGCTTGATAGCATCGGTATTGCCGATGGGCAGAGAGGGCCATCACGCAAAAATATTTCGCCAAACATTTATATCTCACTCAAACTTCGCACACCTGAAACCCTTACTATTATATCATATTCCGATTTTCTTCATCAAAAATACGGCAGAGAATCCTGCGTTTCCTCTTGGATTCTCTGCCGTAATCCTTTTTTCCTGCTTATGCTCTGATTTCCGTCCCGTCCTTGAAGGTCACCCGGATATCGTCTTTGCTGTACACTGTGATGAAATCCACCAGGCTGCCCCACAGCCGGGCATCGAACTCCTTAATGAGATCCTGATTCCTAAGCTCCTTGATGAAGCTGTCCATCTGACGGCTCCGGGCCTTGCGATACTGGATGGCTTCACAGGTCTTGTCGTACTGCGTCTTCGCTGCTTCATACCGACTGACCAGTTCGTTGTAGTTCCGGTCATAATCATCCTGGTTCTGCGCGACCCTGGCGTTCTCGGCTATGAGCTGCTGTATCTTGTCGGCCAGCAGGTTCAAGTCTGTACTGAGCTTATCCCGTTCCTCTTCCAGGGCTTCTGTATCGGTAAGCCGTTCTTTCAGCAAGGTAACGTTATCTATGATTTCCGCTTTGTTTTCAATGAGTCGATTGGCAGCCCGGACGAAGGCTTCCTTGATATCATCTTCTGTCAGGTGCGGCGTCTGGCAGTGTCTCTTAAATTTATCGTTGCAGCGGTATATAGTTCTCCGGTACTTGTCAGTCGAATGCCAGACCTTGGCCCCATACCAGCCGCCGCACTGGCCGCACTTGATTTTACTGGAGAAGATGGATACGCCGCTGTAACGTTTTTTCCCTTTACGCCGCCTCTTGATTTCCTCCTGTACCCAATCGAATACCTGCGGGCTGATGATAGCTTCATGGTTATGTTCCACATAATACTGTGGCACTTCCCCTTCATTTTTCTTTGTCTCTTTTGTCAGAAAATCAACCGTGATTTTTTTCTGAAGCAGGGCATCCCCTTTATACTTTTCATTCATGAGAATACTTCGGATCGTGTTAGCTCTCCAGATTTTGCAGCCAGCTGGAGTGGGAATCTTACGTTCCGTCAGTTCTTTTGCAATAGAATGAAACGTGTATCCGCTAAGATACAAACGGTAAATCAACTTTACGATTTCTGCCTGCTTTTTATTCACTATCAGGTTTCCGTCCATTCCCCTATCATAGCCAAGAAAATGACTAAATGCCAGACTGACCTTCCCATCAGCAAACCGTTTCCGGTGTCCCCAGGTTACATTCTCAGAGATGCTGCGGCTCTCTTCCTGTGCCAGGGAACTCATAATGGTAATCAGGAGTTCTCCTTTGGCGTCCAGTGTCCAAATATTTTCTTTTTCAAAATAGATTTCGATTCCTTTATCTTTCAGCTTTCGCACGGTGGTCAGGCTGTCGACCGTATTCCTGGCAAACCGGCTGACAGATTTTGTGATGATAAGGTCAATTTTGCCGTCCATGGCATCATCAATCATCCGTTTAAATCCTTTCCGGTGTTTGGTATTCGTAGCTGAAATGCCTTCATCCGTATACATCCCGACAAATTCCCAATCATTTCTGCTCTGGATATAACGCGTATAATAATCCACCTGTGCTTCATAGCTGGTAAGTTGCTCATCGTGATCCGTTGAAACCCGTGCATAGCCTGCCACCCTTCTCTTTTTTTGACTGTCCATCAGCTTTTTCGTATAACTCCGCAGTGTAGCTGGAATTACCTGCACTTTTTTCATGGCAACTTCACCTCCTTCGTATGACCATCGTTAAATTGAAACAGCAATGTTTCGTTATCCTGTACTTCAATACGCTGCACTTGTGCTCTAAATGCTGTATCATCAAATTCCAATTTTCCCATTGTTTCTGCTGCCATACGCTGCAGCCATTCTTCTTTGATGCTTCTTACATGGATGCATCTATGTTCTCCCCGGCACCGCCAATAAGCCACTTTTCCATTCATACGTTTCTCTAGACAACGTATGAATTTCGTCTGGCACGCAGGACATACAATGCATTCCGAAAAAGCGGTATAACGGCCGGACGTATCACGCTGATGATACGTTTCCATCCATTGCCTCTGCTTTTTCTTCTGCTCATCCGTCCACATATCCTTTAAGGCTGTCGATTTCCATTCCTGTGTGATAACGTTTCCATCTTTGAAATGAAATACCAGCGTGTGATAAGAAGGAACAACAATCTTCTTTACCCGCTGAACAAACAGTTCTTCATCAAATTCATCTGTACCCAGAACGGCTGCGCATGCTTTTTTCAAAGCGGGCTGCGGGATGGAGCCATAGGCTCCGCAGTTTGTCCCCTTGCCCTTATGCGAATCACAGGTCCAGTATTCCCGTATCCTTCCCTTGTATTTCCGAACAACATGGACATAGCTTTTCCCGCAGATGCCACATTTGATGATCCCCGTAAAGCAAGAGGTGTTCAAAAAATCCCTGGCATATCCGCCCCGCTGCATTCCCATTTCCTTGCGATTTTTTAATTCCTGCTGAACCCATTCAAACATATCAGAAGAAATTATGGCTTCATGATGCCATTCCACTACATACCTATTCCTTTCTCCATGATTAACGGCCTGGCGTTTGGTAATAGGGTCCGTCACAAAGGTTTTCTGCATCTCAAGAACGCCCGTATAAATCCGATTCGTAAGAATCTGCCTGATACTGGCATCTTTGAAATAGTTCCCATACATGGTGCGGATCTCCCGCCGCTTTAGTTCCCGTAATATATCTTTTCTGGTTCTGCCCTGCAGATAGGCATCAAAAATTTCTCTGACAATCGCGGCTTCTTCTGGTTGGATGACCAGATTATCTTTCTCCCAGCAATAGCCGTAAACGAAGAACTTTGCATGAGGAATCCCCTGTTCAAACTTTTTACGAAACCGCCACTTGATATTATCACTGATGGATCGGCTTTCTTCCTGGGCAAAAGAGGCAAGGATGGTCAGCATCAACTCTCCATCTCCGCTCATGGTATGGATATTTTCTTTCTCAAACCAGACTTCAATACCCAGTTCTTTCAGGTGACGTACCGTCTGCAGAAGGTCAACCGTGTTTCGGGCAAACCGCTGGATGGATTTGGTCAGGATGATGTCTATTTTCCCGGCCTCGGCATCTTCCAGCATCCGCCGGAATTCCTGCCTCTTCTTTATCCCCGTCCCAGAGATGCCGTAGTCCGCATAGACCCCGGCGTATTCCCAATTCGGATTTTTCTGTATCAGCTTGCTATAATAACTGACCTGTGCCGAAAGGGAATGGTGCATCCGCTCCGATTCCATGGAGACACGGGCATAGGCTGCCACTTTCTTTCGTTGTTTCAGTCCGGATATTTTTTGTTCGATTTTACGGATAGTCCGCATAGAATCAGCTCCTTTCAACACTATATATCCCTCTTTTTTAACCAATTAGCAAGTATATAAATCGCCAGAAAAGGTCTGATATTTTCGTAGCATCTCCTGCTCGAAAGCCCGGTACTCCTTCTTGGTGATAAGCTTTTCCGCCAGCATCACTCTCGCCAGATACATCGTCACCTGGAAGGTTGCTTCATTACGAAATAACCTTTTATCCATGGCGGACACCCCCGAACCTATAGGAAATATAACAGGCATGGGAGCAGAACTTCCGATGGCTGTTGCCATAGACGCTGAACTTCTTGCCGCAGTTCGGGCAGGTAAAGGTATAGACAGTCTTCCGCTTCACCAGCTCCAGATGTGTGTTCCACCACTTGTTCCGGCAGCCATCGCAGCAGAACCGTTTCCGCTTGCGTCCCGGATTCTGGACTACGGGTTTCCCGCACTGCTCGCATACTGCCCCATCTGTTCTGGCCGCCAGACTGTGCCGCCGGCAGAACGACTTCACCGTATTGATGGAAATCTGGAGCTGCATCGCTATCCTACCATACCCTGCCCCAGCTCGGCGCAGAGCAATAATCTGTTGTTTCTGTTCGTCCGTCATGATGGATACCTCCTGAATTTTTGGTCTTCAGGAGTAACAGGACAGAACGGCTATTACTAAGTACTATAAAAACAAAAAAAGCCGATACGGAACATCCTTCCCGATGTTCCGTATCGGCTTTTCTCATGCAATCTTCTGCTTTGCATCAGCCACAATAGCCTTGACCGCTTGCTGCAGCAAAGTAATATACAGCCTGTTCCGAATCTTCACCCACCAGCTGGTGGTGGTCTGGATTTCTGCTTCCAACGGATCTGTGAGGTTCTTCATCTGCGCTTCCACCAGCTTCTGGATGTCCTCCAGGTCGATGGACTTGATGGCCGCTTCGGCTTCGCTTCTGGCAAAGTCTACGACGGCATTGGCGACGGCTTTCTTGATTTCTTCACGGTTCATAGTCATTTACCTCCTAGAATCAGTTGTTCATAATCTGTCACTCCCCTGGCAACTGCTCTGGCCATGGCATCCTGGGCGTTTGCAAGGATTTCTTCATCGCCAGGATTGGTGATAAAGGCCAGCTCGACCAGGACGGCGGGCATATCCGTGTTTGTGAGAACATACAGGCCGTTGACGCCGGGCGTAGCGATTTTCACGCCACGGTCGGTGATATCAAGGGCATCTACCAACTGGCTCTGGATGCAGCTGGCCAGCACGCTGCCACGGTAACTGCCGGCACAGGCCCAGGTTTCTGTGCCGTTGGCTTCTTCGGCTTCAGCGGCATTGCAGTGGATGGATACGAAGATGTCGGCGTCACTGCTGTTCGCCGCTTCGCAGATATCGTACAGGCTGTCGGACTGGAGCAGTTCGGTTTCAACACCAGCGGCATTCAGATAGCTTTCCGCAGATTCACCTACAGCCAGTGCCACATCACATTCGCGCAGCCCCGTTTCTCCGTTCACGGCACCGGGGTCAGGATTGCCGTTCAGCGCATGGCCGGGATTCAGGAATACTTTCATGATTTATCTTCTCCTTTCTGGTTGGCGGCGGACTTTACGGTACCGCCGATATAGCCAAGCAGGCCGGATGCGATGGACATGGCCAGCTCGTTGAGATTATAAAAAATGGCCATGATCAGGGCTGTGACCAGCCCAATGATGACCAAACAATCGGGGATATTCACTTTTTCAAACAAACTCATCCCACCACCTTAATGGTTAATACCACTTCTGCCTTTGTTGCTGAGGCTTCTGCCAGATAGGAATACAAAGCATCCGATATTTCCCCAATCATTATGACCCCCAGATCATCATCTTTCTCATAGAACAATTCTGTGGTATCCGATATTCCTGTCCCTGTCGTAAGTTCAACTTTGCAACCTGCATATCGTTTTTCTTCATCCAACAGGAACAGCAGCCCTTTACGGCTTCCATTTTCCAGAGCCCCCACGCCGACTATCTTAGGGCTTTCCGGGGATTGCTTCGTCGTCATAAGCATATGGCCAGTCAGCCACTGCGTGCCCTGTCCCGTCATCGTAAGGCTTACATCTGTAAAAGGAACAGTGGGAATCGGGGCGGCGTCGGTTGCACTGACAATCATGCCATTACTGATGGGTGCCGATATATAAGCAAGTTGAGGATTGGTACTGCTGCTTTCCTGCTCTTCCCCGTTGATAGTGATTTTCCCCGCATAATAATCGGTATCTGCTTTCAAGTTGATGCTCAAGGTATCCTGATACGTTGTAGCATATACGGTATTTCCATCTGAGTCTGTTTGTGAGGATAACTCCGGATGGTTGCAGGTAAGCGTAATGGTCTGATGCTCTTTTTGAATCAGGGTTATCGTCTTTCGTGCATCTGCCTGTGACAGGTCAGCCGTCCCCGTCACCAGTTCACCCTCTGAGGTATAAAACTTTTTCCCCTTAGCCACATCGGCGGCTTTCGCCGTTGTGTCAGACACTTCGCAGAACCGTGCCCTGCCGCCGTTTTTTAGGGGAATCAGGATGGATGGCACTTCGCTGTAACTGGCTCCGGCTATCGTCACATTTACCTTCATGGCCTTCCCTCCTTACTCGACAGTCAGGATTTTCGTCAGGCTGTCCTGGGAAACGGAAACGGTCGTCAGACTGCCCGTCACCTTGGTACCATTGATGTAGGCCGTCTTACCGCTGACAATCGTCCCCGCGGCGGCGGTGGCATCACTGGTATCGACTACGCTGGACTTGCCGCTGATGCCGAGGACCGTCACCCCGGACTTGATGTTGCCGCTGACGAGCTTGGCCTGTTCTTCTTTGCTGATACGCACAGAGCCGCTGCCATTATGAAAGCCGGCCGGGATGGTATAGGCGCCATCAGCTTTGGCAATGCTGCCGCTGACCGCACCGTTGTCAGTCATCGTCCCGATAACAGACCCGCTGCCCAGGAAAACTGACTTGCCGTTCAGGATATCGCCGGAAGAGGCCGTAGCGCCAGAGGTATCATAAAAGACCGCGCTGCCCTCCCCTTCTGCCAGGGGAATCGATACCTGCGGCACTTCTGCATAGATAACGGAATTGATTTTTACGTTCTTCGCCATGTTGATTGCTCCTTTACTCGACTTTTAATTCATAGCCATTGAAACTGATCCTGCCATAATTCGACGGAATGGCAGCCACCGTCACTTTGGAAAGAGCAGTATACCCGCCGTCTGCGGTGATGACCTGCTCCTGAGCCGTTGGAGTGACTCGCTTTCCCTGGTACGCTTCGGACGGCGCCTGCGGCATAGAAAGAATGCCGACCAGAGAATTTCTTTTAAGAGGTAGGGAAACAAAGCCTGCTAAATTACTTTCATTCTGTGCCACGCTCCATCACGCTCCTTTCCAGGAAAAAATCCCTGGCCGGGATGATGGTATCGGTATAGCCAGTTCCCCGCACGAGCTTCACTTCATAGATATACCGGCCACAGGATAAATGCCGTGTATCTTCCGGCAGGAATACCAGAACACAGCTGTCCTGCTCCTGACGGATGCCCTGGCCCAGCGTTTTCGTGAGGACAGGGTCCTTATCCGTAATGAAGCGTTTCAGTGTAAAGGTCAGGCGGTCGCCGTCCCCCGGGATAAAGACACTGCCCGTTACCCGGTCGCGGATGGTCAGGTCGAATTCTGCTGAATCGCCCCGCGTCAGATGGATCCGGTTCTTCACTACAAAAAAGCTCATCTCCCTCACCCCTGTTCATGCTGGCGCTGTTCCATCACATCCAGGCGGTGATGGGCATGCTCTGTCGATTCTTCCACCCGGGACAGCCGCTCGGCCATCTGCTGCCGTTTGGCTTCCGTATCCGTCAGCTGCCGGCGCAGTTCGACGACACAGTCCCGAAGGCTCCGCACCGATTCATTCAGCGGCTTAATGACGCTGAAGTTGAAGATGACGCCGCAGAGCATCAGGACCGATACCAGAGACGCGGCCATCTGTAACCATTCAGCCATATTCCTCACCCCCTATCCTGTCCGCTGGAACATATACACGACAATGGACGGCTGCATATTGTTGTGCGGCTGGCCGCCGCCCGTCCGGGAAAGGCTGTGGGAATGATTTCCATCCCAGGACGTATGCCCGTCTACCTGATTGCCATGCCAGCAGCCGTCGCCATAGCCTACGGCCACAGGTGCATCATTGCCTTCACAGGCATCCCACTGGAAGTTGCGCGGCAATGCCCCGCAGGACCAATGACGATGATTTCCGCTGTCTCCAACCGTATGGCCATGAGCCGGAGTTTCTGGAATCGTAAGGTTGTGCTTTTCTTCGCCCAGTTTGTCCCCGGCCTTGTACATGGTTCCGCTGTCTGCCGCCCCGGCCCCAATCAGGCAACGGCCCATGGCAAAGGCCACCCAGGTCGTCCCCGGCCAGTACGTTGCCGGATTCTTCCCGTCCGCAGAAATGTAGATGGCATTGACAGGGAACGGGCATGCCTGGATCTTGGCCACGGCTTCCTCGTCCATATCGGCATAGGTGACCTTGCCCCAGCTGCCATTGCTGTGCAGGACGGTATTCAGCTTCCCTGCAGAAGGTGACGGGACCATGCCGCTCTGGCCTGCTGTCTTTTCGCCGCAGCCGCTGAAATCCGGCAGGGTGATATCCCTCGTGCCGTCAAACAGCACCCGGTGAATCTTCCGTCCCGTCTGCAGCTTCGACGCACTGGCCGCATTGCCGCTGATGCCGCTGGCATGGGCCTTGGCATCGGTCAGGTGGGCATTAATGTCAGCGGCCGTAGCAGAAATCCGCTCATAGAGCCGGGCATCATTACTGACCAGCTGGGACACGGTCCTGTTCTGCTGATTGAAGACGACCGGGTCTTCCGAAAGATACTGAGGGAAAAGCACATCATAATCCAGCGTATTCTCCACAGCTTCTGTGGGCCGGACTTCCTGCCCGGCCCGGTCCGGAAAATCCGCCGACCATTTCTCTTTGCTGTAATCATCCATTTGTCATCACTCCTTTCTTGGATACGATGGTCGCCGTCGAGAAGGTGGCTTCTCCGTTCCAGTGAATCTTGCCATTCCAGGAATAACCCAAGTAGATGGCATAGCCCAGATGGGCCGGCTTGTAGATGTCGAGCTGGGCAATCAGCTTCGAAAGCGTTCCGGTATCCTTGTCGTTCATAATGCAGTACACCTTGAAATAATATTCTTCATTCACTTCCTCGATGTGGCCAACACTGTACAGGTTCACGATGGAGTTCATGAAATCCACCGTAGACACATCCACATGCTGCAGCTTAAAGAGGATCCGCTGCCTGCGGAATTCGTCGGTATCCCCGTCGCCGGGCTTGATGCCAAGGAACGATTCATAAAGAGACAGCGCCCAGGTGGCTGTGTTCACGAAGAAGTTGTCCGCCAGGTCCTGCAGAGCCAGGCGCAGGCGGTCATGCTCCTCATTGCAGGTTTCTGCCGCCCGGCGGAACATCGGGGCCTTCGATAAAAAATGCGGCAAATACTTCAGGATATCCATCCGCCTCTGCCGCATCCAGTTATTGGCTGACAAGGTTCAGCACCACCTTTCCGGCTACCGGAATCTGCTCGTTCGTCAGTTCCACATTGGCCGCGTTTCCATTAAGCTTCAAATTCTTATAATCCGTAATGCCGCTGATGGAAAGGAGGAGTTTCCCCATCTGGGCCAGGCTGACATAGGAAAGCGTAAAACCCGTCTGCTTGAGATAGGCTGTCATGGCTGCCTTTACGGCATCGGGACTCGCGGTTCCGTAGATATCTGCCGTCAGGTCAATGGTCAAAGGAGCTGGTGAAACGACGGTCACGGTCGCTCCAATGGGCCGCTGGCTTTCGATGTAGTCGTAGACTTCCTGTATCAGTTCCGCCGATGCCGATTCGTTCTCTGCCGTGACGATAATGACCTTCACTGTACCATTGCCCTGCCAGAGCGGGATGACTTTGCAATTCCCGACGCCATCGACGGACATGGCCCAGTCACGATAATGATTGGCATTGCCCGAAGTAATGGGCTGGCGAACCCGGAAAAGTAACCGGGCAAGGAGTGCGGCATCCGTTTCTTCATCCGCCCCATCGGTGCATTTCTTATGGTTAACGACCGCCGAGATATTCGGGATGGAATAGGGGATTTCCGTAATCGTTCCTTCGGCCACATTGCCAGTCGCTCCGGCATCGGCGGCTTCCACAGGAATCGTAACCTCAGCGGCATCGGCAGGAATGGTGGCCGACTCCAGGGTGTAAAAGCGTCGGCCGTCTTTTGTCTGGAAGAGACTGCTGCGAATGATGTAGGCTCCTGCCATCCCCGTCACCGTGACTTCTCCTTTGGCCTTGACGGCTTTCTTGCGATCGACGCCAAATTCCGCTGCCCGCAGCGTCAGGTAATCTCCCCAGGACGTTTTGGCAAAGGCCGCGTCGCGCAGCATGGCCATCTCGGCATAGCTGCTCTCAAATTCCACAGCATTGGCGTCGATCAGGTCGCGGGCAAAGGTACCTTCCATGGTACTTTGCTCTTTTTCCGTGATGGTGTGCAGGGTCTGGGTCATGCGGCTTTCAATCACATCTTTAGTCTGTGCATCAAATAAATTGCTCATGCCTTGCTCCTTCCTGTCGTCACGGTCAATGATTCGTCACTGTAAATAGAAGTGACGTCAACCGTAATGACCAAATCATCCCGTTCCCGCTTCTCCACCTCGACATGGTTAATGCGGGCAATGTACGGATTCACCATCAATCCCTCGCGGATATTCCGGCAGATCTGGTCTGCCGTATACCGGCTGTTTGACGTTCTCCCCTGATACGGCTCGATGGTAATGCCATAGCTGTCATCATAGGCCAAGTAGCGATACCGCTCGGTGAGGATTGCCTTATAAATCCAGACCTTGAGGGCTTCATTTTCCGTCACCATCAGGTTCTGGCCTTTTTCATCGTAGCGGAAGCACTGCTTATCAAAGTCATAGCCGTATTCTACAAAAAGAGGCAGCGACTCATTCCGGTTCGCTGCCTGGATGCTGTTCATTGCTACAAAAGGATCAGCCATGGCCATCAATCCTCACAATCTCGTCCAAAATGATGTACTGCTGGATCCGGCCATTGATGAGCATGGGCATGATGGCCACGTACATGCCGGGCTTTAGTGTATCCGTATAGATGACGGAATCGGTGTAGTCATTATCGATATCATGATTATGGGACTGGTAAGCCGCATCACCGCTGCCGCCGGCACGATTCTGTGTCGCCGATACCAGATGCCCTTTAGCTGTGCGGCCATAACCTGCCAGGAGATAATGGGAAATCCACAGCTCCTCTTTGGTCAAAATGATGCCATTGTAGCGGACCTTGATATCTGGCGGCGAAGCAAGGATCTGCCCGATTTGAATGTCCGGGCTGTTGCTGCTACGGCTGACCTGCTCCATCAGATTCAGCAGGCTGATATACGGATTTTTCTGCACACGCTCACCCCCTTGAGGTCTTGATAATCGTTGCCGGATAATAGTCGCTTCCCATATCGATGCTGCCTTCGTAGTGATGAAAACAGCCATAGACATGGGAACTGTTGCCCCAGCAGCCGCCGTTTCCGTCATAGACCACGACATGCCAGTTCGGATCCGGCTTGCTGTAGCGGTTGTACATGATGATGTCGCCTTTCTCCAGCTGTGCCGGGTCGTAGGGGATCGCCAGTCCCTGGGCTTCGGCATCGGCCCGGAGCTGGTCGCAGCCTTTCACGCCATTGTTATATTCCTGCGCTGCAAAAGGGGAATAGCCCGCCGCGGCGATGGTCGCCCGGTCGACACAGCCTTCTGAGCCATAGGGAGACACAGTACCGTCGAAGTTGGCCATGCACGCATCGACCACACTGCTGCCAGCCATAGCGCCACCTGCAGGAACAGAAGATGTCGATTCCGTTTCCGCTGGCGGCACATAATCCGGGTTAGCATTGTACGATGCGCTGTCCAGTTCCTGTTTCTGCTCATCCAGCAGTTTGTGGAATACCAGATGCAGCTCCATCAGGTGCTTGTTCCCTTCAATTTTATGGCTGTCTGACTTGATGAAGAACTGGCCCTTGAGCTGTTCTTCCTGGACTGAGACAGAAAACCCGGCGATACACTGGATATGACCGATGGCCCGGATGGACATGTCATGGGCGACGGTCTTCAGCATGGCCCTTGCCTGCGAGGCATCGTCCTGCTTGGGGTCGGCCTTGCAAATGGCCTGGATGAGACCGAATCGGTCGATATCCGTCTGATTGGGCAGTTCGCCTTTCGTCTGCCCGGCACTGTCGACGACGATGACCTTAGAAACCATGTCTTCGACCGACTCCGACACGGAAGCGCCGGTCAGATTTGTCACATCGCTGATCAGGAAATCTTCCGCCACCTGGTCGTTCATGCAGACCACGTTGAGCTTCCCTTCGGTCATGTAGATATGGTATCCCTTGCCATCTTGTGCGGATTGATAGGATAATGCCTGCTTGATAGCCTCCGTAGCCGAGATATCATCGGCAATGAAATTGCAGGTGACGGACAGGTCGGGAATAGTCCCGGCCGGAATAGAAAAGTCATTGATGGTCTGGCGGATGGCGTCGGCCACTGTGACGTTCGTGTACTTCTTGGTTATGCGGGACTTGGCCAGATAGACGATATTGTCAAAGGCTGTAAAACGCATCACGGAAGAGCCGCTCTCCCGGCTGCGGCCAAAAATACGTCCCTGGAACAGGTGGACAGTCTGCTGCGTCTTATCGTCAATGTGGATAAACAGCACCTCGTCCCCCAGTTCCAGTTCCGGATTCTGCCAAGATTTATCCCGCGTCGTATAGGACAGGTCGAATTCCAGCCTGCGTCCGGCCTGCTCGACGTCCCCGGACCAAGTTGCACAAATCAGCCAGCCCGTAAGGTCTGCGTTCTCGGGCTTTTTCTGGCCTTCCGTCTGAGCATCCTCGGTATTGGTTTTCTTATTGATTCTTTGCAACTGGAACATTTTCATCATTCCTCTTGAGGTTCATCGTCGTCAGGCGGATGATATCCCCGGGCGAAAGACCGCCGTTACGGACGATACTGCGATAGATCTGGAACTTCGAGAACTGCTCATTGTTGAGCGTCACCGATTTCCCCACGGCCCGGCCGATGACGTTGCCGATGCTGTCCCCGGGATAATAGGTGATGTTCTTCTTCATCTTCGACCAGAACGACTCCGGCCGCTTCTTCAGCCCTGTCGCAGCATCGGTCTTTCCCGTCTCCGGTGCTGTGACGTAGCGGTACTCTGTCAGGCCCAGCTCGTAATAGACATCGCCGCTGCCGTCCTTTTCACCAAACTTGAAGGACGAAATCAGGCAGGGCATGGAAAGCGGCGTATCTGACACGGTCAGCTGACAGACGCTGTCACCGGTACGTATCGTTTCCAGTTGGGCGATGTATGTATAAGGCGCAAGGCCCATCATGGCAAAGGGATAATCCTGGGCCGGGAAAAAGCCGGAAAGGGTCAGTGTCTTGAGTCCCGTCTTTCCCATCATAAGGTAGTCGCCGAAGTTATTGATGTTCACCGTACCATGATTCGTATTGACAGATACCATCAGCTCCGAAGGCAGGACGGGAAAGACCACCGCTGCCGATTCAGAAGAGAGAGAAATCGTGAGGGAAGATGGAGCCTGACCGATGGCGTTCAACAGGGATGCTAAGAAAGAACTCATCAGAGGGTCGCTCCTTTCATGCGGTTCATGCCGTACAGCCGGATTTTTTCGACGAGCCTTTCAGCGACGGCGTCGATGTCCTGCTCGCTGCGGACGTTCATGGTATCGATGCGGATGGTGATGCCGCCGCTGCCTGCGTTCATGGCCTGGCGGAGACTTTCATCATGGGGTACGACCGTACTGCCGTTGGGCAGGTGTACCAGTTCGCCCCGGCGATCTTCATTGATGACGGCAAAGCCGCCACGAAAGTTCTCGACGCCGCTTTCAAAGTGGCTGATGCTTGGGATATCAAATCCCACATGGGTCGGCGCCCCGCCCGTCAGGGACGGAATGTCGATGGACAGGCCGTTGACGCTGGCAATGAGTCCGTTCACCTGGTCGATGACCCAGTTCACACCGCTCCGGAAGGTATCCTTGATGCTCTCCCAGATACTGGAAGCCGTCTCGCTGATACCGTTCATGGCCCCGTCCCAGGCAGAACTGATCCAGTTCATCCCCGCACCGACGGCGTCCGATACAGCCTGTATAGCCTGTTCGATATAATGCGACACGGTATCCCAGTTCCTCCACAGAAGGTACAAGGCAGCAATAATCGCAGCAATGACGATAATGATGGGATTGGCCATGGCTGCGGCGCCTACGGCACGGATAATGGTGATCATCATGCGTCCGGCAGTCAGAAAGGTACTGCCCATGCCCCTGGCCACGATGGCAATGCCCCGGCAGACCGGAATGAGTCCTTTGAACTGGGTCGAGAGGTATTTCGAGACACTGCCGGCTTTGCTGATGCCGGTAGCGATAGAGTTAAAAGTACCAAAGGCCCTGCCGCCGACCGTCAGGATACGGCCCAAAGTCGAGCCGAAGAGCTGGAAGGTCACGATGCCGAAAGCCACCTGGCCAATCAGCGTTTTCTGTTCCGGTGTAAGCGCACGGAACCAGGCCGCCAGTTCCTTGACGCGCATCGACATGGCCTTGAAGTACGGCGTAAACGACACCGCTAAATCCATGCCGGCATTCTTCAGCTGGTTCATGGCAATCTGCATCTGCTCCGACGGGGTCAGCATCTTCTCATAAGCTTCCCGGGTCATGCCGGCAGACTGGGCCATCTGATTCATGACCTTGTCGAAATCCCCGGCTCCCTTGCCTGTCAGGACCAGGATGCTGTTCAATCCTTCGACGGAGCCAAAGAGCTGGGCCATCTGCTGGGCATCACCGCCCGTGGCCCGCTTCACTTCGCCCAGGAACTTCACCCAGCCTACGCTCTGCAGATGGGCCGCATTGAATTCAAGACCAAGGGACTGAGCCAGTTTCGCCGCTTCAGAAGACGGCTTCAGAATGTTGCTGTAGGCCGCCTTGAGTCCTGTGATGGCTTCACTGGTCCGGATACCGTTCTTGGTCAGGACGGCAATGGAACCAAACAGTTCCTGCGTGCTGACATTAAGCTGTGCCGCAATGGGGATGACGTTGCCCATGGACTGGGCCATCTCGCCAAAGGATGTCTTGCCGAAGTTCTGTGCCAGGAGCATCTGGTCCGTCACCGCCGTGGCTTCCTCTGCCGATTTCCCATAGGCATTGAGGACGGTCGTGACGCCGTTTACGGCAGTCGTCGTATCCGTGAACCCGGCCTTGGCGGCGATGGTCATATCCTTGACAAAGCCTACGGCATGGCCGGCATCGACACCTGCCGAGATGGCCTGGTAGACCGATTCCGAAAGGTCGGCGACGCCTGCCCCGGTCTCATCGCTGACAGCACGGATCTCATCACTGACCTTCTGCATGGAAACGACTGTCGTATCCACCAGGGTCGAAATCTTGGCGATGCCGCCCGCAAAGTCGCTGTGCAACTTGAAGCCTGCTGTCGCAGCCGCCAGGATGGGTGCCGACAGCAGGGCCATCTTGTCTGACAGGCCGGAAATCCTGCTTCCCGTCTGCTCGATGCTCTTTGCTGTCCGTTTTTGGATGCGCTCATGCTCCGTCAGCTTGTCCGACAGACCACTGACCGATTGTTTCGCCGCCCCCATCTGGGTCTTCATGGTCCCCAGGCTGGCATTGACGCTACGCACCGTCGGCGTGAACAAATCCCGCAGCCGGATGGCGGCATCGATGACATTATTGGCCATGCGGTTTCACCTCTCTTTCCATCATCTGCCTTATTTATCTGCCTCATTCTCTTGCTATCTGCCACATTTCATGCTAAAATGTTGCAGATAATAGAAAGATGAGGGAGATTTTTATGCGGATATTTAACTACTCGCAGGAAATACAAAATTTACTGACACCTGAAATCGTCCAGCTTCTCACCTGTATCCATGAACACAAGGGACGACAGGATTTATTTCTGGAGGCGAATACAGACGAACTGAAAACACTGGTAGACGTTGCCATGATCCAGAGTACAGGGGCTTCCAACCGTATCGAGGGAATCTTCACCAGTGACAAACGATTAGAAGCGCTGGTCAGCAAAAAAGCTGAACCGCACAATCGGTCTGAACAGGAAATTGCCGGATATCGTGAAGTACTCGCCTTGATTCATGAAAATCACGACTATATTTCCCCTGCCCCTAATGTCATCAGGCAGCTCCACCGAGACCTGTACTCTTACTCAACAGGAGCCATAGGCGGAGATTACAAAAACGCAGATAACGTCATTGCAGAAACGGACGCACAAGGGCATCAAAAGGCAAGATTCATCCCCGTTCCTGCTTTTCAGACAGCTGACGCTATGGATTCTTTATGTCAATCGTTCCAGAATGCCTGGCAGGAAAACGTAATGGATAAATTGCTGCTGACTCCCATGTTCATCCTGGATTTTCTCTGCATTCATCCATTCAATGACGGAAATGGACGGATGAGCCGGCTTCTGACACTCCTTCTTTTATATCGTGCCGGCTACATCGTCGGGAAATACATCAGCCTGGAAATGCTGATTGAAAAAACGAAAACCACTTACTATGAAGCTCTTCAGGCCAGTTCTTTCGGCTGGCACGAAAATCAAAACACCTATGCTCCTTTTGTGAAATATTATTTGGGCATCATCATAAAAGCATATGATGAATTCGAAGACCGGATTCAATACTTGGTAACCAAAAAGATTTCCAAGCCAGACCGTATCAAAACCATCATCTCCCAAACACTAGGGAAAATCAGCAAAAAGGATCTTATGGAACGCTGCCCGGATATCAGCCAGGGAACTATAGAACGCACTTTGTCCAGTCTGGTAAAAGAGGGCTATATCATCAAAGTTGGCTCTGGTCCGGCCACAGCATATATCCGCAAGCGATAAAAAGACAAGCAGCCTACACTATTTTGTGGCCTGCTTTTTCTTTTCCCTTTCTTCCATTTCATAGCGGATGAAGGCATACAGCACCTGCCGTTCACCGTATCCCAGTTTCATGACCGCTGACGGCAGCAGGTGATGCTCCCGGAACAGGAGATACATCGCCTGCACTTCGCCATCGGTCCGGATCAGTTTTTTACGGCTTTGTCCGCCTTTTCCTGGGTCGTATAGCCGTTAAGTTCTGTGATCTGTGCCGTAAGGTCGGCAATCTCGCCTGCCAGGAAGAGCTTGCGGATGATGTCACCCGGGAGTACGGCCCCGAATTTTTCCAGCAGCTCCTTGTTCTTGAGGTCCGGGTCGGCAATCCCCGCCAGGAGCGTCTGGGTCTGCATCTGATAAATGTCGATGTTGTCGGCGCTACCGTTGGTGAAGTCCACGGCCATCTTCTGAATATCCGCATAGCGTTCCGGGTCGATGGCCCGGAGCGTGATGACAAAATCGAATCCGAACAGCTTCGAGAGCCGTTCCATCTTCACTTTCTTCTGAGGCCGTTCGGCCAGCTTGTTCACTACATCTGCTTTCAGCAGTCGGTCTACCATATTCATGTGCTTGTTCTCCTTATGCTAAATCCAAGAGGTCCCAATCCGAGAAGGTGAAGCTGTAACTTTCTTCGCCCATCTTGTCCACTTCCCAGTCGGCCAGGATCAGGCTGTCAAAGGTCGCATCCTTGATGACGATGCGTTCGCTGCCAATGGCGTCCTTATCGTCAAGGACGGAGACGATGGTCACGACGGTCTGCTTGCCCGCCTTGATGTTGTCGTTCATCTTCTTGATCATGTAGCTCGAGACTTTATGGAGCTTCAGCTGCCCTTTGCAGTCATATCCCGTGACCTTATAGCCCTTGCCTACATGGCGGAGCATCTTTACTTCTTCCTTGGTCAGCGTGACCTCGGCCTTGAACGCCGTTGCTTCTGCCATGAGGTCGCCGTCGATATAGAGGTCGGCATATTTTCCGTTCATGACCCGTTTGGCTTCCATACTGTTCATCCGGCTTCACCTCCTCAGATATTGATGGTAATCGTGACATCTTCCATAGCATCCAGCAGCGACGCCTTGACGGCGATGAATACATTGCTGCCGATATTGGCCAGCTTGATGTCCATATCGGACATGTCTGCCAGTTCCGCCTTGGTGTATTTGCCGTTGGATTCCAGCCATATCTTCGTGGATTCCACATCGATATACGCTGTGTTCTGGTCCTGTTCCAGCAGCCCTTCCTGGGCCAGCTGGTCAAGATACCCCTGGATGGCCGTCACCAGGAGGCAGCGGTTCGCATAGCTGTTAGCATATTTCCCGAGGTAATGGTCCTGGGCCGTCGTGCGGATGTCGTCGTGCATCATATCCATCAGGTCCACGAGCTTGATTTTCTGGAAGCTCGTCCCCTTATCCTGGACGGTGGTCACCAGGGAATTGATGCCCCGGGCCAATTTCACCTTCTCACCATCAAAGAAGAAGAACAACTTCCCCGCTCCGGCCATGGTATCCATTTCCTCTTTCGTCCAGACATCGCAGCCAATGACTTCCGGCAGCGGCGCGTAGGTACAGGAAATCGTCATGGGCGTCCCGGCGATGATGCCGGCGATGCGCCCACAGTACTGGGCCGTCGTATAGGTCCTGCTCTTCGTGCGGATGGTCTTGTTGACGAAGTTGATGACACCTTCCGTATCTGCCGTACAGTCCGGCAGCACAGCCTTGATCATCTTATCTTTATTGGTACGCATCCCCTTGACCCAGGTGGCGATGGTATCGATGTGCGACGTTCCGATATCCGGGATGACCAGGTAATCGAAGCGCTTGTTCTCGATGACCTTCAGGATATCCGTATAGTCCTCGGCTTCACTGCTGATGATCTCAGCAATGACTTTCTTCGGACTGTTCACATAGCCCCGGAGCGCCAGTTCCAGCTGTTCCCGGTTGCTGTCGGACAGTTCCTTGGGAATGTCATCTGCTGTGTACAGGTTCACTTCCGTCTCTGAAGGCAGGGTCTCTTCCTTCAGAATCATCAGAACAATGCCGCGTTCACTGCGTTCGATAGCACTGATGCCTTTTTCCTTGAACACGACATTAATGGATGGCATTTTCATATTTCGTTGTCTCCTTTCCCCGATACCGCTGATGCAACACTTTCATCCGTTCGACTGCTTCCGTTTCATCTGCGGAATCGTAGTACTGGACGGTCAGCGTCAGCCGGCCGCCATCGTTGTCGGCACCGATGAGTTCCTCGTTCATCGAGCGGACAGCAAAAAACCTGTCCTGGACGGCAATCCCGTCACGGAACAGGTCTTCTGCAGCAGCCAGCACTTCATAGATGGATGCGCTGGCCGTCTGCTTCTGCGGTATATAGGTGATGTACATATCTGTATCCCGGTACACTTCCTTGCGGCCCTGAGGCGAAGCCACCGTCATCGTCTTCAGGAAAAACGCTGGCGGACGGAACCCTTCCTTCACTTCCTGCAAGTACACGGGATACGGGAACCGTTCCTTCAGCTTCTGCTGTACGGCCTGCAGGATGTCGATGTCATGGATCATGCGCTGCCTGCTTTCTTCAGGAGCTTCTTCGCCAGTTTCTCCAGGCCCGGCTGCAGTTCCCGGGCTTCGAATGCCTTGACGGATTTCTCCGTATAGTGCTGGCCTTCATAATAGCCAATGGTCCTGCCGCCCGGCGTTTTCTTGACATGGCCGTTATTGAGCAGGTGATGGACCGGATGCCTGTTGACCAGTTCATAGGTCAGCTCCGAGCCGTTATACCCTTCCACCTTATGCTTCCAGCCTTTCTTCAGCTTGCCCGTGCTGCCTTCCGGTGTGTTTTTTACGCACTCCTTTTTGAGCTTGTTGCCGATAGTGATCAGGCCTTTCTCGGCAGTCCCTGGGAAATCTTCAACGGCAGCCATCAACTTGGAAGACAATTCTTCCAGGCCGGTCATGTCAAAGTCCGCTTTGCTCATAGTCCGTCCCCCTCACTTCTTCCGTACAGTACAGCTCCAGGGCTTCATGGCGCATATACGGGTCGACGATGGTGTCGATATCGTAGAGGTGATTTTGGTATTTCACTTTCATGTCGTGGGTGACGCCCGGACGCCAGCGGATGGTGATCTTGCTGTACTCCGTGTCCGCCTTGCGTTCCATCTCATAGAACACTTTTCCCCTGGCAGGCTCGATGGATGCCCAACAGCGGTACACTACGACGTCAGCCTGGGTATCGAAACCATATTCATCCGTCACGGCCTGCTTTCCCAGAATCTCAATCCGTTTATTCAAAAGCCCCGTCTTCATGGGCATCCCCCCCTTTTCAAAAACAGCTCCTCCGGACCCCGAAAAGAAGCCAGCGCAGCCGCTTCAGAAGGCCGGAATAATCGGCTTCTTCCCGATGCTCGTACAAAAAGGCAGCGGCATAGAGGATGGCTTCATGGAACACGACGGGATTCTCTTCGGCATCCGCTTCCTCGCAGCGGGCCAGATCCAGGCACAGGGCCTGGGCCGTTTCCAGGGAAGACTGGATGACGTCATCATTACTCGTGTCATCTTCATCAATCCGCAGGTATTCCCTGGCTTCTTCCAGCGTCACAATCATGGCTTATCCCTTCGCTTTCATCTCCAGGGCCTGGACCGCTTCCTTCAGCATCAGCATGCCATCGACGCGCTGGCTGGCGAGGAAGCCGATCTGGCCGTTGGCGGCATACAGTTCGTTGAGCCGCTTGAAGGAGCGGTATTCCCGGTCGGCAATCCAGTAGTAGCTGAAATCGCCGAAGAGCATGGGACGGCTGCCGGCCGCCAGTTCCGGGGCAAAGGATGTGCTGTAGCAGGGACGGTTCAGGATGGTATCCGGTGTCCCGGCCGTGACAGACGGCTGCCAGATGTAGTTGCCGTTGTTGTCTTTGATTTTGCGCAGGGCCTTGATGGTCGCATCGTTCAAGAGCCAGACAGCCTTGCGGCGGTACGGGATGCGCAGGGAGTGATACAGGTCGATGACATCATCAAAGGTGATGGATGCGCCATTGGCTGTCACGCCCAGCTCCGCGGACGGGAACACGCCAGTCGGCTTGTTCTTCCCGTCACCGATGAGGAAGGCTTCTTCTTCCTTCGTACCGATACGGCGGGCAAATTCGCCAGCGATATAGCTTTCCAGGTCGAAAGCGCTGTCATTCAGCAGTTCTTCCGACACACGGATAGCCGTCCCCAGCTTGTATGCCCCGATGGACTGCTGGCCGAAGGTATCCTGGCTGTCCGGATAGAGCCCATTCTCTTCCATCCAGGACGCTTCGCCATGTCCCGTCACGACGGGAATCTTGCGGTCGCCGCTGGTATGAATGACGGTGGCCAGGCCGCGGAAGAAGTTCTCTTCCTGGAGCTTGTCGATGAGCTGATGCTCGAATTCATCCGGCACCAGATAGCCGCCATCGGCATCCGTGCCAACGCTCAGGGCGTTCTGTACATCAATGAAGTTCTTATGGCGGATGCTGTCCCAGAAAGCCTTACGATAGGCATCGGACGCACAGCCTTTCTTTTCTGCTCCATTCTGGCCTGCGCCAGGGAGTTCAGTAATCGGCATCGTTGTCGGCTGGGACAGCTGGGCATCAAGCTGCTGCTGGCGTTCCAGGCGGTCGATTTCCTTGCCGAGATTTACTACATCCGCTTCCATCTTGTCGTACCGGGCCGCGTCTTCCGCAGACACCATGCCGTTCTCATCACGGGCCGTATCCAGGAAGGCTTTCGCCGCATCCCACAGATTCTTGCGTTTCTCACGCAGTGCTAAAATCGTATCCATTATTGTCCTCCTTAATGAATGAGCAATGCCAGCCGGTTCTCCAGGAAAGCGGCTGGCACTTTCTGCAAGGGTTTCTTTGGTTTCAGTTTCTGTACAAAGGAATTCGTCACCGTGACCGGGCTGTAGAGCATGGCTTCCGGCTGTTCTTCATTTCCCTTCTTCTGGTCGAACAGGATTTCATCGGCAAAGCCCAGTTCCACAGCCTTCTTCGCGTTGAGCCAGGTCTCGTCATCCATCATGTGGGAAATCTTCGTGCGGGCCAGGCCGCTCTTGATTTCGTAGGCATTGATGATGCTCTCTTTGACTTCGCTCAGCATGCCGATGGTCTTTTCCATCTCTGCCTGGTCGCCATAGGCCAGGGTCGCCGGATTATGGATCATCAGCATGGCCACTGGCGACATACAGACCTTGGTCCCGGCCATAGCGATGACGGAAGCTGCCGAAGCAGCTAGGCCGTCAATCTTGACGGTGACGTTCCCCGGATAATCCATGAGCAGGTTATAGATTTGTGCGGCGGCAAAGCAGTCCCCACCCGGGCTGTTGATCCAGAGCGTGATGTCACCGCTGCCTGCGTTCAGTTCATCTTTGAACGCCTTCGGCGTCACTTCATCACCCCACCAGGTTTCGTCGGAAATCTGGCCGTCCAGGTAGAGCGTGCGATTACTGCCGAAAGAATCCGGTGCTTCGTTGGTCACCCACTTCCAAAATTTATGTTTCATTCGTTTCTCCCTTCTGGGCAAAGGCCCCGGCGTCCTTGAGCTTCGTCATGCTGCCATTGACAAGGTATAGATTACCGCCTTCTTCATCCGGCACGGGATTCATGTCTTCCATCTCCCGGATATCATTGGCGGACAGCCAGCCGTTCTGCCGGCCGATGCTGTACCCGGTCATGCGGCTCTCGTAATCGCCGCGCATGAGGCCGTTCACGTTGAACTTCAGGAAATACTGCTTCTTCTCTTCCGGCAGGAACAGGGCTTTCTGCATGGCCTGCTCCCAGCGGATGACCCACGGGTCAAGGGTGTATTTCACAAATTCCATGGACTGCTGCTCGATGTTATTGAAGGAACTTTTCTCCAGGTCGCCGATCATGTGCGGCGGGATGCGGTAAAGCCGGGCAATCTCATCGAGCTGGAACTTCCGCGTCTCCAGGAACTGTGCTTCTTCCGGCGGGATGCCGATCTGCTGGTACTTCATGTAGAGTAGGCAAGTGCCGCCGTGCATTGTTTCCAATGTCGGTTTGCACATGCCTCTCCCCAAACCGTGCTTACACCTCTCGATGTACACGGCTTTCCATTTACGCTCTTACGAATGATGGATTTTCTTATGGCATTCTCTACAAACGACAAGTGTTTTCCTTTTTCTTGCAATCATCGCCATTTCCCATTGCTCTTTCCCTTTAAGATTTTTCATTCTGTTGATGTGATGGATTTCAAAGGAAATTCCGTCACCTTCCGCACCGCATAATTCGCATTTACAAGCCTTCAACCTGGCTTCAAGAGAATTTCTTGTGTTTAAATGAATATGGTTCTTTACCGTATCAATGTTTGGTTCTTCAAAGACTTTTCCCCGTTTGAAGTTAGAGAATTTCACAATCATCATGCGCTTTTTCTCTTTCATCGTTTCATAGGGAACGCCCCATGATTTACCGCACTTGAACATTCTCTTTATGCCTGATATTCTGGTTTTATGCTTCTTAGCAAGTGTTTTCAGGCAACTGTATTCCATTAGATAAACGAAATACGTCAGCTTTGAGAAATTACTGGCAATGCTGTAATAATTACAGATTCCACGAGTCTGCGAGTTATAGGTATCTACAATTTCAAGGTCTGTAAGACCTGCCATCGAGTTTCTTTGCCATGGAATGAGACTGCCGTCTTTACCTTGGATGACAATCTCACGGTCATACATAAACTTCTCAATCCGCTCCATAGGAATAAGCAATTCTACAGAGTTATTAAGCGTCCTTTGTACAACCCCGTTGGTTTTCCTTTTGGATTCCTGACATCTGCGCACGTTGATGTCATATCCGAGAAAATGAGCGTTGTCGGAACTGTGCGTGATTTTTGTTTTCTCGTCAGACAGTTCCAGTTTTAATTTTGTTGCGACAAACAACGTAAGCTCCTGCTTTATGCTCTCCGCATCTTCACGGCTTCCGCTGACACCAATAATAAAGTCATCGGCATAGCGTACATAGGCAATTTTCTTGTCGGAAGCGTCCTTGTATGGCAATCTGCGCTTTTCCACTTCAAGCTTATGAATCTGTTTTAGCAGTTCTTTCTTTTCTGCTTCATCATCGCAATCACCGTAACGCTTTCTCAGCTTGACAATCTCTCTTACCTTTTTACCGTATGCAGGTGTATAGGCATATTCAGCAGACGCATTGAATTCCTGTTGCATGGCTTCTACTTTCTTATCCAACTCATGCAGATATATATTCGCAAGAATCGGGGAAAGTATGCCGCCCTGCGGTGTTCCGCTGTATGTCTTGTGGTATTCCCAATTTTCCATGTAGCCTGCTTTCAGAAACTTTCCTATCAGATTTATGAACTTGCTATCCTTGATCTTCTCGGAAAGCAGATTCAGCAGAACCGCATGGTCAATGTTGTCAAAGCACCCTTTAATATCACCCTCGATAAACCACTTCGTACTGCGGAACGAACGACTGATTTCTTTCAGCGCCGTATGACAGCTTCTATTTGGTCTGAATCCGTGCGAATGGGCACTGAAAACAGGCTCATAGATTGCTTCAAGTATCTGCCGTATCGCATCCTGTACCAGTTTATCTCTGAATGACGGAATGCCCAATGGACGCATTTTCCCGTTGCGCTTAGGAATGTAGACACGTTTTACTGTTTTTGGCTCATAGGTCAGGTTTTTCAGTTCATCAATAATCTGATTCACATATTCCTTTCCAAAACCATCAGCCGTATCATTATCCACACCCTCAGTTCCTGCGCCCTTGTTTCCGTAAAGGTTCTTGTATGCGGTCATGTAGATATCCTCTCGCAAAAGATACCTATAGAGCCGCGTGTAGATACCGTCTGAATGCTCTTCAGAATTTCCGTACATTCGCTTTAAAATTTCAGATGTTGGCTTCATCGAGGTTTCTCCTCCCTTTCATCTTTCCTTTTAGAGTTGCATAAACTGCGTTCCTTCGCCATGTAAGAGCCATTAACT